>Ga0187780_10000055_pt1 | contig 85433 bp, 79 predicted proteins | sample 1015_Q2_SP10_20__FD_132429 | JGI IMG/M metagenome (GOLD analysis project Ga0187780, IMG submission 132429) | Tropical peat soil microbial communities from peatlands in Department of Meta, Colombia - 1015_Q2_SP10_20_MG | ecosystem: Environmental > Terrestrial > Soil > Wetlands > Peat | place...
ACGAGGTTGTTCCGGTTCACTTTGTCGGAACGCCGCCGATGATCACAGCGCTTGCCAACAATGAGATCGAAATAGCCAATCTCGCTTATTCGACGCTCGGCATCGCCATCGAGAATGCCGGGCTCAACGACATCAGAGTCGTTGCCGACGAATTCCAGGATGGCGTCGACGATTACTATTCCGAAGAATATATGGTGCTCAAAGACGGCCCGGTCCAAAAAGTGGAGGATCTCAAGAGCCGCGTCGTCGCCACCAATGCGGCGGGAAGCGCGGTCGACGTCGCCATGAAGGCGATGCTGCACAAGCACAGGCTCGAGCCGAACCGCGATTATACCGTCGTGGAAGCGCCGCTACCGGCCATGAAGGCCATGCTCGCGGAAAAGAAAGTCGATCTCATCCCCTCGGTGCTGCCGTTCTCCTACGACCCGGACTTACGGAAAGTGGCGCGCGACCTGTTCGTGCAGAAGGAAGCGATCGGCGTCTCCGACATGATCGTCTGGTGCGCACGCCAATCGGTGATCGACCAGCACCGGCCCGCTTTGGTGGATTTCTTCGAGGATACGCTGCGCATCGTGCACTGGTACCTCGACCCCGCCAACCACGAAGCGGCCATGGACATCGTCGGCGCCCTCACCAAGCGGCCGCCACAGAGTTTCGACTGGCTGTTCACCAAGCGCGACGTCTACCATGACCCCGACATGCGCCCCGATCTCGACGCGTTGCAAAGAAACACCGACCTGACGCACGATCTCGGCTTCGTCACCTCGCGTTTCGACGTCAAGGCGCATTCTGATCTCAGCCTGATCGAGGAAGCGGCCCGACGCCTGAAGTAAGGCTCCCATTTCACGGCAGTCCGCGCCGGCGATGCGAAGGCTCCCGAAGCGCCCCGACAAACGCGTCAGCTCACCAGCACGTTGCTGAACTGCCAGGGATCGTCCTTGTCCACGGTTTCCGGGAATAACCGGCCGCGCTCCGAGAGCGGCGTCCAGTCGGTATATCGCCCGATCACCGGCCCGAGGTAGGGCCGCTGGATCGCGAGACAGCGGCGGAAGTCCATTTCGTCGGCCTCGACAATGCCGCGATCTGGATTCTCCAGCATCCAGACGATGCCGGCGAGCACCGCCGAGGTCACCTGCAGGCCGGTTGCGTTCTGATAGGGCGCAAGCTGGCGGGTTTCCTCGATCGAGAGCTGCGAGCCGTACCAGTAGGCGTTCTTGGCATGGCCGTAGAGCAGCACACCGAGCTCATCGATGCCGTCGACGATGTCGTGTTCGGATAGAATGTGCCAGGTCTTTTGCGGCACCCAGCCCCCTCCCGCCATTTCGTGCAGCGACAGCACGGCGTCGTCGCACGGGTGATACGCGTAGTGACAGGTCGGCCGGTAGACCACATTGCCGTTCTCGCGCAGCGTGAAGTAGTCCGCGATCGAGATCGATTCGTTATGCGTGACCATGAAGGCGTGCTGCGCTTGCGCCGTCGGCGTCCATGACCGGACTCTTGTGCCGGCCCCTGGGCGCGTCAAATAGATCGCGGCGCCGCAGCCGAAATCGTGGCGATAGGCGCCGGGCGGCATCGTCTTTTCATGGGTGCCCCAGCCGAGCTCCGAGGGCTGCAGGCCTTCGGAAATGAACCCTTCCACCGACCAGGTATTGATGAACTTGCCATGCGGTTTCGGCGTGTTGACCCGCTGGGTATCGCGCTCGGCGATGTGAATGCCTTTGACGCCGACGTGCTGCATCAGGCGTCCCCACTCCTCCCGCGTGCCGGGCTCGGTGAAGTCGAGCTTCAAGTCCTTGGCGATATTGATGAGCGCCTGCTTGACCATCCAGGACACCATGCCGGGATTGGCGCCGCAGCAGCTAACCGCGGTGACGCCCCCGGGACGGCGGCGGCGGAGATCGAGAACGTCCTCGCGCAACGCATAGTTCGAGCGCTCCGAGAGCGAACGCTTACCGTCGAAATAAAGGCCCGGCCACGGCTCGACCACCGTGTCGATGTAAAACGCATCGATGTCCTTACAGAAGGCCATCAAGTCGACCGAAGACGTATCGACCGAGAGGTTCACCATCATGCCGCGGCCGGGACCGCCGGTCAGCAGCGGCTTGAGCACGTCGCGATAGTTCTCGCGCGTGATCGCCAGATGCAAAAAGCGGATCTGGCGCACGTCGAGCAGGCGGCGGTCGGTGTCGTCGGGGGCGATGACGACGAATTTCTCGCGGTCGAAGGCAAGGTGACGCTCGAGCAGCGGCAGCGCGCCCTTGCCGATCGAGCCGAAGCCGACCATCACGATGGGACCGTCGAAACGGGCGAGCAATTCCTTGTCTGTCATTTGGCGTCGTCCACGGTGAATTGGCTTGCCAGGCGCCGTCAAAGGGACGTCGCGGTTAGCGCTAAGTAATAGTAGGAAGGTCTTTTCGCAAACTATTCCGTGAGGCGCATCAATGCCCGCTCTGCCGATGACCTTTGCCTGCGGCCTCTACGACCGCATGCTGGCGCTGCAAACCGGTGAAATTAAACCCGACGGCATCGACCTCAATTTTCTCGTCATCGACAATCCGCGCGAGATTTTCGACCGGATGTCGAACCGGCTGGAGTTCGACGCCTGCGAAATGTCCAGCTCGGAATATGTCAGCCGCTTCGCCGCCAAGAAACTGCCGTTCGTGGCGCTGCCGGTATTCGCCTCGCGGGTGTTTCGTCACGGCTTCATCATCGTCAACCGCAGGTTCGTCGCTTCGGCCAAGGATCTTGCCGGCAAGCGCATCGGCGTGCCGCTTTACACCCAGACGGCGGCGATCTTCGTCCGCGGCCTGATGCAGCACGACCTCGGCGTCGAGCTATCCGGCATCGAATGGGTGCAGGGCGCCGTCAACGAGCCGGGAAGCTACGGCCGCCCCTCGGTGATGCCGCTGCTGCGCCCGGTCAATATCGTGCCGAACCGGACTTGCAAATCGTTGAGCGATCTCCTGGAAGCGGGCGAGATTCACGCCATTATCGGCTCCAATCTGCCGCGCGCGCTCAACCGCCACCCCGACGTGGTGCGGCTCTTTCCCGATTATCGCGCACGCGAGCAGGACTATTTCCGCCGCACGCGGGTCTTCCCGATCATGCATTTGGTCGTCATCCGCAACGACGTTTACGAACGCCATCCGTTCGTGGCGACCAGCCTTTACAATGCCTTCTGCGCCGCCAAGGACCGCGCGCGGGAGAAAATGCGGTTTTCCGGCACGCTTCGCTACATGCTGCCGTGGCTCCCGGCCGACATCGAAGAGCTCGATGCGCTGTTCGGCGGCGACTGCTGGCCCTACGGCGTCGAGCCGAACCGGCCGACGCTCGAAGCTTTGGTGTCCTATATGGCCGAGCAGGGCTTGATCCCGCACCCTATTCCCATCGAGGCGTTGTTTGCGCCGACATTTGGCTGAAGCATGATCCGGAAAAGTGGATTGGCCGATCCAAAACGAGCCGGCACCGCGAACATCGTATCGACCTTGTTGTAGCCGAACCGCCGAGCGCGGGCCGCCGCATACCGTCCATCTCGGCAGGCTATACCGCCTTCAAATGGGCGTCCTTGCGCTTGAAAAGCTCTTCGTCGGCGTAGCCCATCGGTTCCGGCCTGCCGCGTCCAAGCATGACCTGAAAATACACCGGCTCCAGCGAGTCGTTCTGAAAACCGTGAATGACGCCGGCCGGACATGAAATGCACTCCCAAGGCCCAAGCCGCGTCGTTACGCGCCCGCCCGACTCGTCCTCGACGAAGACGTCAAGATAGCCCCGCAGCACGAAGAAGCACTCTTCGACTTCGTGGGTATGCGCCGCGTTTCCCTGCCCCGGTTCGACATACATGATCGAGAGCGTGAAATTGCCCGCCGGAATGACGGTCGGATCGTCATGCTTGCCGGAGCCGCCGGCGCCGATGAAGCGGTGTTGCGCGCGCTTGTAACCTTCGATCTTGGCGTCCGCGAACGCGGCCCAATCGGGCTTTTTGTCTTTGAAGCGCCCGACATATTTTTTCACGATCACTTCGAGCGGAACGCCCTCAAGCTCCTTGGGGCGCGGATGCCGTGCAACGCTCATGACCGGTTACTCCTGTTCGCCGTGAGCCTAGGGCGTGATCCGGAAAAAGCCGGCCCGGGACGCGATCCGGGGTGGAAACCGGCTCTCCGAAAAAAGATCATGCCCCATCGATCGTCTAAAGCGCAATCGATTCAGTTTGAAATGATTGCGCTTTAGCAGCGCCAAGGCCCGATCTCAGCCGCCGCCACGGTTTATGGCGTCTTGCAGCGCGCGCTCGACCATGACGCTGATCAGCGTCTTGCGATAGGCGCCGCTGGCATGGATATCGTCGGGCGGATCGACGGCGGCCGAGGCCGCGGTTTCGGCTTTGGCGATTGCCGCTTTGCCGATTTCGCCGCCTTCGAGCAGACGTTCGACGGCGGCAAGCCGCAGCGGACGGTCCGCGACCCCGACGGCGCCAACGCGAACATTGCAAAATTTTTTTTCGCGGGCGTCGAAGAACAGGGCGGCGGCGGCCAGGGCGAAATCGCCTCGCCGGCGGGCGAATTCCCGGAAGCCGAATCGGCGCGCCGGCGGCCAGGCCGGGAAGCGAATCTCCGAAACGATCTCGTCCGGCTGCAGAGCGGTGACGAGCGGCCCGCGGAAAAAATCGGCGGCATGGACGATGCGCTGGCCGGCTTGGCCGAGCGCGACAATTTTCGCGTCGCAGGTCACGGCAATGCCCGGAAGCTCCGCGGCCGGGTCGGCATGGGCGAGGCTACCGCCGACGGTGCCGCGATTGCGGATCTGATAATGCGCGACATGCTCGACCGCGGTCACCAGAAGCGGATGCGCCTGGCGCAGCCGCGGATGTTCGAGAATATCCTTCCAGCGCACCATGGCGCCGAGATTGACGCCCTCGTCCGTGATTTCGATGTGCCGCAACGCGTCAAGCTTGCGCAGATCGACGATCAGCGCCGGCGCAGCTAGCCGAAAGGCCAGCATCGGCACGAGGCTTTGGCCGCCGGCGAGCGGCTTTGCTTCTCCGCCATGCGCCGCCAAAAGCGCAACGGCTTCGGCTAGCGTCGCCGGACAGGCATAGTCGAAGGGTGGAAGTTTCATACGCGTTCCACGGGAGCTTTCGGCAGCCCGCTTCGAGCCGCGGAACCGCCGAAAATTCTGGGCTTTTTTCGTAGCTCCGCTGGCAAATACGGTCAACGGCGCGTCTTCAATGCCGTCTCGCCGCAACGCCATGTCAGCCATGTCAAATGCATCCGGTTCTGATAGGCTTTCGGTCCAACACGACGAGGCGCGAGCGCGCCTGCTCCGGTCAGTGGAGGAAATCCATGCGCAAGCGAACGCCGCAACGCCCCAAAAACGGCAACAACACCGGCAGAAAAACCGATCGCAGCGGAAGCGGGAATGGCAAAAAGCCGCCGCAGGTGCGCGAACTGCCGAAGATCACGATCCACACCGACACGCGCGACATCCTTGCCCACGCCGCCAAAGAAAAACGCCACGATTATTTCATCGTCGACGTCGACGCCCACGTCACCGAGACCGCGTTCTGGTCCGAGATCATCGACCGCATGGATAGCGACGTCTACCGGCATATGGCGCGCGCCTTCAAGGATCGCGGCGGCTCGCCGCCGGGGCTACTCAACGCCACGCCCGGATTCCTGCATCAGGACGTGTTCGGCCGCATCCCGCACCAGCAGAGGCTTGCGGAAAAAGTGCCGGAGGGGCGGACCCATGCGCAGGTCACCCTGGTGCAGCGCGCCATGGACTCGATGGGCATCGATTACATGGTCGTGTTCCCAACCCCGATGCTGGTTCTCGGCATGCATCCGCAGGTCGAAACCGAGGTCGTGATCGGCAACGCGTTTAACAAATGGCTGGCCGAGGAAATCCTACCGCACGATCCGCGCATCAAGGCGATGCTGTACTTGCCGTTCAATCATCCCGAGGCTTGCGTGGCGGCGGTCGAGGCCTATGCCGACAACCCGGGCGTGATCGGCTATTCGGTCACGTCGACGCGGTTTCGCGCCGTCAATCACGACAGCTACATGCCGCTGTATTCCGCTATCCAGGCGACCGGAAAGCCGCTCGCCTTCCATTCCGGCTTTCACTGGGGCGACCAGTCGATGCAGCAGTGCAACCGCTTCATTTCCATGCACTCGCTCTCGTTCGTCTATTACAACCTCATTCATCTCACCAACTGGATCATAAACGGGCTGCCCGAGCGCTTCCCGAAGCTAGATGTCATCTGGATCGAGAGCGGGCTCGCCTGGGTGCCATTTTTGATGCAGCGGCTCGATTCGGAATACATGATGCGCTCGTCGGAGGCGCCGTTGCTCAAGCGCCGCCCGAGCGAATATATCGCCGACATGTATTTCACGAGCCAGCCGCTCGAACGGTCCAATCTCAAACTCACGGAAGCGACGCTCGATGCGATCAAGGCCGAAACGCAATTGCTGTTTTCGTCCGATTGGCCGCATTGGGACTTCGACCTGCCCAATTCGATCACCGAGCTCCCGTTCCTGAGCGAACAGGCCAAGCGCAATATCCTCGGGCTCAATGCGGCGCGGCTGTTCAAGCTTCAAGTTCCCAAACACAAGCTGATCAACGCAAAGCCGAAGCATGCGCCGGCCGTCGGCGTGCCGGTCACGGCTTGACCCGCATGGCGGCGCTGCGAGCAAGAACGACAAAACGCGCCGGAAAGCGCGCGCGAAAAGCGCACCGTCGCAAGGCGGCGGGCGCGTTTTGCACTCGCGTGCGTGCGGCACTCAAACGCGGAGCGCCGGATGCGATCCCCGATCGGGAGCTGCAGCAGGTGCTCACCGCCGCGGCGAAAATCTACGCGGCCAAGGTGGAACAGCGCGGTCACGACGTGGCGCCGTTTGCGCCCGGCGCGGTGACGGCAACCGAGACGGTGGTGACCGCCTGCGGCATGATCCGCGCCGCCGACCTCAACATGTTCGACGTGGCGATCTGGTTTCACCGCCCGCAAGGCATCGATTAACCGATGCGCCATTTCCAGAAATGACGCGCGAGCAAAAAACGGAGACTGGAATGGACGAGGTTGCAATCGGCAAATTGGCCGATATCGCCGACGGCGACTATCGGATTTTCGCGCTGGACAAGATCGAAGTCGGGATTTTCCGCACCGGCAGCAAAGTGCTCGCCTATGAGAATGTCTGCCCGCATGCCGGCGGCCCGGTCTGCCAGGGCAAGATCTTCAAAAAAGTCGAAGAAGCGATCGCGCCGGACAAGACCAGCGCCGGTCTGCGCTTTGGAAAACAGCGCCACATTGTGTGCCCGTGGCACGGCTACGAGTTCGATCTTGCCACCGGCAGCCATCCCGGCGATCCGGCGATGCGGCTGAGGCCCGTCCCGGTCGCCGTCCGCAACGGGCAAATTTACATCAGCGTTCCGGATTAACCCGCGACGCGCCACTTGTGCCACTCGTCGGCGTTTCAGGATGAAGCCTGCCGTCTAGAGCGCGATCATTTCAAACTGAATCGATTGCGGCTCCGGATTGGGCATGATCTTTTCGGAAAACCGGCTTCCATCCCGGATCGCGTCCGCGGCGAGCTTTTTCCGGATCACGCGTTAGCGCAGCATTTCGGCGGCGAGCCTTTCGGCGATCATGATCGTCGGGATGTTGGTATTGCCGCGCGGGATCGTCGGCATGATCGACGCATCGATGACGCGAAGTCCGGCGACGCCGCGGACGCGGCCCGCTGGATCGGTCACCGTATCGCGGTCGTCGGCTCGCCCCATGCGGCAGGTACCGACGGGGTGAAACGTTCCGGCGACGTTTTGGCCGATATGCTCGGCGAGCGCCGCATCGTCTTGCGCCAGCGCCACAAGATCGACGCGGCGGTCGGCGAGCGTCCCGAAGATCGGCCCCGCGAGCGCCGGCGCGGCATCGATCAGCGCGGCAATCGCCGTGCTTTTGAATTTATTCGCCGGCGTGATCCGGTTGAGCCACCGCAGCCGGTCGTCGAATTTGACCGGGAACGTCAATCGCGTGAGCGCGCGCACGGCATCGTGCGCGAGAATCTCGACGCAGCGGCGGAAGCTCTGCATGAAGCGCTTGAGATCGAGCTCGTGGCCGGTGAAATTGAATTCGACCTGCGGGTGGACCGACGGATCGGCGGCAAGGAGCGATACGCGCCCGCGCGCCATCGGTTTGAGCAGCGATGGGGCAAGGTTGGCGACTTGCCGGCCGAGTGCGCTCCACGAGGTTTTGCACTGGACGTTGATATACATGTCGGCCGCGGGCGCGCCGGGCAGACCGGAAGAATATCGGAAAGCCGTCATCGGATGCGGCCGGATCTTTTCCGATTGCCGCGCATGCCGCTCCTGCAATAGGCCGATGAAGACAATCGCATGATTGGATAGATTTTCTCCAACGCCCGGCAAATCGGCGCGTATTTCGATGCCAAGACGACGCAACGCGGCCGGGGGTCCCAATCCGGCGTGCAGCAAAAATGCCGGCGAATGAATGCCCCCCAGCGAGACGATGATGTCGCGGGCGAAAAAATCCTTGTCCTCGCCATCGAGGCGAACGCGAACGCCGGCCGCGTGCCGGCCTTCGAAGAGGAGCCCGGTCGCCACGGCATTGCAAGCGATGTGGAGATTGTCGCGGCGGCGGACATCGGCGGTGAGATAGCAAATCGAGGCCGAGGCCCGCCGCGTCAGCCAATTACTCATCGGCACGGCGCCGTAGCCGTCGCGAAAATCGGCGTTCATGTCGGCGACGAAGGGAATTTGCCGGTCCTGCGCGAAAGCATGCACCGCCTTCGCGAGCGGCGCCCAGTCCACGGACGATGTGCGCCGGATCGGCACCGGGCCGTCCTTGCCGTGCAGCGCGCCGTCGAAATCCCAATCGTTTTCGAGCTTGCGGTAATAGGGCAACACATCGTCCCAGCCCCAGCCGTCGGCGCCGCAGGCTTCCCACTCGGCGTAATCGTCCGGGGTGCCGCGGTGGGCCACCATGCCCATCACCGTCGAGCCGCCGCCGATGACGCGGCCTTGCGAAAATCCGACCAACGGCGAGTTGTCCTTGCGCCGCCAGTGTACTTTCAGACCCGGCCAAAAATAGGCGTCGTTGTAGTAAGAGCGCGGATAAGAATCGAGCACATCAGCCGGCTCCGCGCCCGGCGGCGCATCCCGCCCCGCTTCCAAGAGCAAAACGCGCGTCGCGGAGCGCGCGGAGAGTCGATTGGCCAGCACGCAACCCGCTGCGCCGCCGCCGACAATGATGACATCGAAGCCAGTCGTCATGGAATGCACAAAACCCAGGCGGGCGGCAACCACCGCCGGTTCCATTGAACATCGCCGCGTCATGCTTTACTGGATCGGCGAGCGCAAGCCACTTTATTTTCAGCGTCATTTTCGACAACAGGATGCCGACCATGACCGATACAATGACCAAGCCGTTTGCCGGCGTGATCGCTGCGATCGCCACCGCAGTCGATGACGGTGGCGAGCCCGACTGCGAGCGATCGATCGCACTGGCGCGCTTTCTTCTTGCCAACGGCTGCGACGGACTCAACGTGCTCGGCACGACAGGCGAGGCAACCTCGTTCTCGCTCGATCAGCGCCGCCGCGTGATGACGGCCTATGCGCTAAGCGGGCTGCCGTTGGACCGTATGATGGTGGGCACCGGCGCCGCGGCCATCGCCGACGCGGTCGCACTGACCAGCCACGCTGCCGAGCTCGGCTTTGCCGGCGCGCTGGTGCTGCCGCCGTTTTACTACAAGGGCGTGGCGGACGACGGCCTCGTCGCCGTGATCGAAGCGATCCTGACAGCAACCGCGGCGCGGCCTATTCCACTTTACCTTTATCATTTTCCGGCGCAGTCGGGTCTGTCCTGGCACGTGGCACTGGTTCGGCGTCTTCTGCAAACGTTCGGCGAACGCATCGTGGGACTGAAAGATTCCTCCGGCGACATGAATTATGCGTGCGAAGTGGCCGGCATCTCGCCGCGGTTTAGAGTGTTTCCCTCCACCGAAGCGGCGCTGCCGGAGGCCCGGTCCGGAATCTTCGCCGGCTGCATCTCGGCAACCGCCAATCTCAATGCCGACCTCTGCGCGCGCGCCTATCGTTTCGGCGACGCTGTGGCGCTCGGCGAAGCAGTCGCGATCCGCAAACTGTTCGACGGCAAGCCTTTGGTTCCGGGCGTCAAGGCGCTGCTGGCGCACATCCACGATGACGCCCGGTGGGCGCATCTCGAACCCCCGCTTGCGGAATTCCCGGCCGCCGATCGGGCAGCCGTCGTCGCCGGTTACGAGGCCGTGCGCGCCAAACGCGTCGCCTAAGGCATGATCGGGAAGAAGCTCGCCCCCGGACGCGATCCGGGGAAGCTGGTTTTCCGAAGAAGTTCATGCCCCATCAAACACCTAGAGCCCCAATCCGTTCAATTTGAAACGATTGGGGCTCTAGCCGCTTGCAAACGAGCGGAATTCGCCTGTTTCGCCCTGCCCAAAGCGGCTCACGGCGGCCGCCGGCGTTGACGATGAGGCGCTGCGCCCCTATAAGCGCCGCTCCGCTTAACGACTGTGTATGTTCGGCACGTTATGGCCAATACGAAATCCGCAAAGAAAGCCGCCCGCCAAGCCGCGCGCCGGGCCGTCATCAACAAATCGCGACGCTCGCGCATGCGTTCAGCGACGCGCAAAGTCGAGGAAGCGATCGCCGCGGGCGACCGTACCGCGGCGCTCGCCGCGATGGCGGAAGCCGAGCCCGCTTTGATCCGCGCCGCGCAAAAGGGAATCGTGCATCGCAACGCCTCACGGCGAAAAGTTTCGCGCTTGGCACAGCGGATCGCCAAACTCGGAAAGAAGTAATTCGCCTCCAGCAGCGCGGCGGACAATTTTCCCTTCACACTTTACCGTGATCCGAATTGTGGATTGCAATCAAACTGTTGCATTATTGTCACTTCGCTTTGAAAAACTGTCGGCACGGGAGTGATTGCTCGTTAGAGCGCGCTCAGTGACCCGATTCTTATTTGCTCCGCCTCGAAGCGGCGACGGGTACCCTTTTCCCGCGCGCAGAAGAATTGATGAATAATGAAAGGGTTAATGCTCATGGAAGGGCATGGAGTTTGAATTTCCGGGAATCCGATTGTGTGATTTTTTATTTGTTACGGCCGTTTGCTTTATCTAAATCGCGCGTCTGTCGCATATTGCAGAAATGTGAATCGTCAAATCGACTCAATACTTTGCTCGCGCAGCCTTGAATCTGCGTAATCTCAGATCAGGCCCCGCGGTCTTGAAAGCCCAATGTTCACGCGGTTTTTGCGGTTGCGAGCGGCAAATCGCGTGCTACGTTTCAATTCCCTTCCGGTCCTGAAGGTCTTCAACAATCAGGCAGCGAGAGCCCATCGAAGAATGGGTACGGGAAAGCTGTGTCCGAATGAGTAAGTCCAGTGTTTGCGTATCAGTATAACGATTAGTGCGACTCCGCTTTTTACAACAGGCTTAAAAATACACGAACGGGTCTCACTGCGGCGCTGGGCAATACGCCGCGTGCAATTACCATCGGACCCGAAAGCGATGGAGGCTGGGGGGCATGATGACGATCATCCATCAATCGCTGAAAACGGCTGCAGACGCGTCTCGGCCGGAAGGGCAGTGGCCTGGTGCCTACCAGCCCGGGGCGCCATCGAGCGGCTGAAGCCGCCGCCAGCGGCGGTCAGCCGTTCATCCCTGTGAGCGCCCGCTCACGTCCCTCCAATACGAGTGCCTAGCGTATCCGCGAAGCCGGGGTCGTCTGCTCTGACGTGCTCGCTTCACTTACTCCTCCAAACGAAAAAGTACCGCCATGATGAGCACGGATCAGGAGCGCTGGCGAAAGGTCAAGGATCAGTTGCGGGCCGAACTCGGTGAGGACGTCTTCACCAGCTGGTTCGGACGCATGGAGCTTGAGGCCGTCGATGAGGGTTTGCTGCGGCTATCGGTGCCGACTCGCTTTCTTCGCAACTGGATTCAATCGCATTACAGCGAGAAGGTGTTGCTCAAGTGGCAATCTGAGCAACCCGCCGTCACCAGGCTCGAATTAAGCGTCCGCTCGTCCACGATACGGCCGCCAACGGCGCGCCCGAAAACGCCGGAGCCGTTGCCGCTGCGCGAGGGCCGGGAAGGTCTCGCAGAAAACATCAACGCGCGCGCCGGCGTGCCCATAATGAGCGTACACGAGGCGCTCGGCGGTTCGCCGCTCGATCCGCGCTTGACGTTCGAGACATTCATCGTCGGCCGTTCGAACACGCTCGCCCATGCGGCGGCCAAACAGGTCGCCGCCAGCCGGCGCGGCGAACCGCTGATGTTCAACCCGCTCTATATCCACGCCGCGGTAGGATTGGGCAAAACCCATCTGCTGCAGGCAATCACGTGGGCCGGCAACGGTTCCGGCGACCGCAAAATGCTTTATCTTACGGCCGAACGTTTCATGTATGGCTTCGTTTCGGCGCTGCGATCGCAAACCACGCTCGCCTTCAAGGAGGCGGTCCGCGCCATCGACGTCCTCATCATCGACGATCTGCAATTCCTACAAGGCCGATCGACGCAGGCCGAATTCTGTCACACGCTTAATACCCTGATCGACGCAGGCCGCCAGGTCGTGATCGCCAGCGATCGTCCGCCCGCGGATCTCGAAAGCCTCGATGATCGTGTGCGTTCGCGGCTTGCCGGGGGACTCGTGGTCGAGATCGGCTCGCTCGGCGAAGAGCTGCGGCTGGAAATTCTCAAAAGCCGCATCGGCGCGGCTCGCCTGCATCATCCGGGCTTCGAAGTGCCTCAACCGGTTCTCTCATTCATCGCCAAGTCGGTCACGCATAACGGTCGCGACCTCGAAGGCGCGGTCAATCGGCTCTTGGCCCACAGCAAGCTCACCGGCCAGCCCGTCACCATCGAAATGGCCGAACGCGAGATGCGCGACCTGATACGGCCGGCGGAGCCGAAACGGGTGCGGATCGAGGATATCCAGCGCATCGTGGCTCGCCAGTACAATGTCAGCCGCGCCGATCTATTGTCGTCGCGGCGAACCGCCAACGTCGTGCGGCCGCGGCAAGTGGCGATGTACCTGGCAAAGGTCCTCACGCTGCGCTCGTTGCCGGAAATCGGCCGCCGTTTCGGCGGTCGCGACCACACTACGGTGCTCCACGCGGTCCGCAAAATCGAGAGCCTGGCGGGCAACGACAGCGCATTTGCGGAGGAAATCGAGGCGCTCAAACGCCAGTTGCAGGATTGATCGTTTGCGGGCGACGCTATCGGCCGCAGCTTTCGACAGCACCTGGCGGCCAAAACCCTGTGAAAAGGGATGGAAAAGGCCGGACCGCCTCAGCGCCGGTCTTGCCGAAAGCTTCGCGCCACGCCACTTTTGTGGTCCGCCGCGTTGCCGCCGCCTCTTCAACGGATCCTCGCGATGAAGGTTACAGTAGAGCGTTCGGAATTGTTGAAATCGCTTGGCCACGTTCATCGCGTGGTCGAACGCCGTAACACCATTCCGATCCTCGCCAACGTGCTCCTGCACGGCGATCGCTCGAAGCTTTCGCTCAAAGCGACCGACCTCGATATAGAAGTGACCGACACGATCGCCGCTGAGGCCGCCCCCGGCGGCTCGACGACGGTGCCGGCCCACATGTTCTTCGATATCGTGCGCAAGCTGCCCGAAGGCTCGCAGATCGTGCTGGAATCGTCTGGCGATCGCGCGGCATTGGCGATCCGCGCCGGCCGCTCCCGTTTCACCCTGCAGACGCTGCCGGAAAGCGATTTTCCCGATCTTGCTCCGGGAGACATGACGCATAAGTTCACGCTCAAGGCGACCGAGCTGAAGCGTCTCATCGACAAGACGCAATTTGCAATCTCGACCGAAGAAACGCGCTATTACCTCAACGGCATTTATCTGCACGCCGCCGGCACGGCGAAAGCACAGACGCTGCGCGCGGTCGCGACCGACGGCCATCGCCTGGCTCAGATGGAGCTCGAACTGCCGGCCGGCGCCGCCGGGATGCCGGGCATTATCGTCCCGCGCAAAACTGTCGGCGAGGTGCATCGCCTGATGGAGGACGGCGATGCCGACGTCGCGGTCGAACTATCGCCCGGCAAAATTCGTTTCACGATCGGCCAGACCATCCTGACATCCAAGCTGATCGACGGTACGTTCCCCGATTACGCGCGTGTGATCCCTGTGAGCAACGACAAGGAACTAGTGGTCGACAAAAAAGAATTCGAGGCGGCGGTCGATCGGGTCTCCACGGTATCGAGCGAGCGCGGCCGCGCCGTCAAATTGTCGATTAGCGCCGGACGTTTGCTGTTGTCCGTCACTAATCCGGATTCTGGCAGCGCCAACGAGGAACTCGAAGTCGAATACGGAGCCGAACCGATCGATATCGGGTTCAATTCGCGATACCTTCTCGACATCGCCGCACAGATAGAAAGCGAGGCCGCGGTGCTGAAGCTTGCCGACCCCGGCTCGCCGACCCTTATCCAGGACAAGGACCCGCGCGGCGCCCTTTACGTCCTCATGCCGATGCGGGTTTGACAGGAACCGGCATCGGTAATCAGGTAGCGGGATAGTCCCAATCCCTGATCCCGATGGCTGATGCCCGCCTTTGTCCGCCGACTGACGCTTCATAATTTTCGCAACTATCACGCCGCGTCGCTTGATGCGGATGCGCCAACGATCGTGCTGGTGGGACCAAACGGCGCCGGCAAAACCAACCTGATCGAGGCGATCTCGTTTTTTGCCCCCGGCCGCGGGTTACGCCGCGCGACGCTCAGCGAAGTCGCATTCAACGAGGGCGACGGATCGTGGGCCGCTGCCGCCGAGATCGAGGGTGCTTTGGGACTCGCTACGCTCGGGACCGGCATCGAACGGCCCGGCCAAGACGACGCGACGACCCAGCGCAAATATCGGATCGACCGCGAACCGGCGTCTTCGGCCGCGGCTTTCGCCGATCACCTGCGCGTCGTTTGGCTCGTGCCGGCGATGGATCTGCTATTTGCGGGGGCGCCATCCGAGCGCCGGCGTTTTCTCGATCGCCTGGTGCTTGCGGTCGACGCCGAGCATGGCGGCCGCGTCAATGCCTTGGAGCGGTCGCTACGCTCGCGTAACCGGCTCCTGGAAGAGGCGCGCCCCGACCCACACTGGCTCGATGCCGTCGAACACGAAACCGCGGAGCTCGCGGTCGCTGTGGCGGGACTGCGGGTCGAAACGGTTCGCCGGCTCGACGGCGTATTGACGAGCCGCAAGGACTCGCCGTTCCCGCCTGCGCAAATCGCTCTCGACGGCTGGCTGGAGCAGTTGATCCCTTTGTATCCGGCAAGCGAAATCGAGGAGCGTTATCGCGCACTGCTACGCGACAGTCGCAGCCGCGACGCGGCCGCAGGACGCACGCTCGACGGACCGCATTTGACCGATTTGAAAGTCGTCTACGCGGCGAAAGCGATCCCCGCCGCCGACGCGTCGACGGGCGAGCAAAAAGCGCTCCTGATCGGGCTGGTGCTCGCCCATGCCAGATTGCTTTGCGAAATGACCGGCGCGGCGCCTGTCCTCCTGCTCGATGAAGTCGTCGCGCATCTCGACCCGGCGCGCCGGGCGGCGCTCAACGGCGAGCTTGCCGAACTCGGAGCTCAAGTCTGGATGACCGGCGCCGACCCGGCTTTGTTCGACGGGATGACGGCAAATGCAGCCGTTATCGAAGTCAGATCGGGAAGGCTCACACCGGCCGATAGAACCGTGTCCAAGCCGGTGCGCAAGACCTGATTTCGCAAACGCTCAGTTGGGGAACCAGACCCCGCCAAGCTCTTTAATCCCACACTGGGGCCCCAGAAGAAGCCCTGACGAGTGAACCAAGAATGCCGGAGCAAGCAACAGATACGATCGTGCGAAATCTGATCGAAAGTCTTGAACGGTTGCGCGCAGACTTGGATCGGATGGAACTTTGGACGGCTGTCCTTGACCGCTTCCAGCGTCCGGTTCCTGCATTTAAGCGGCGTGACCGGCACCTCTTGCCGCCTCGCCCGAAGCGCAGGCTGTGCCGTTCCGGTGTTTCGCCGCGGCCCTGATGGCGCCCAACCAGACTCGAAGAACACGCGGATTTTGGCGGAGTGGACCTTCTTTCGCGGGCGCGGTCTTACGGCAAAAATCACATCCCGTCTCTGCGCGTCCAGTTCGTGCCGCAAAACCTTGAAAAACTCCAATTTGACAATATCTTAGTCGCGTCGACTTTGTCCTGTACGCGCCTCTTTTTTGGTGTACAAGAATCGACGATTCACCGATATTTTTTGCAAGCGATTCGAAAGCGCTCCGCATGGCCGAACCTGTCCGCAAGCAAATCCCGACGCCTTCCGATTACGACGCCGAGTCGATCAAAGTGCTCAAGGGGCTCGATGCCGTGCGCAAGCGGCCCGGCATGTATATCGGCGACACCGACGACGGCTCGGGCCTGCATCACATGGTCTACGAGGTCGTCGACAACGCCATTGATGAAGCACTCGCCGGCTTCGCCAAGGAGGTCACCGTTATCCTCAATCCCGACGGCTCTTGCACCGTGCGCGACGATGGCCGCGGCATTCCGGCCGACATCCATAAGGGTGAAGGCGTGTCTGCCGCGGAGGTCATCATGACGCAGCTTCATGCCGGCGGAAAATTCGATCAGAACTCCTACAAGGTCTCGGGCGGGCTGCATGGCGTCGGCGTTTCAGTCGTTAACGCGCTGTCGACCTGGCTGCGCCTGACGATTTGGCGCGACGGTCAGGAACACTTCATGGAATTTTCCGACGGGGAAGCGGTCGCGCCGCTTGCCGTCGTCGGCGCCGCGCGCGACAAACGCGGCACCGAAGTGACGTTTCTGCCGTCGAAGAAAACGTTCAGCATGACGGAATTCGATTTCGCGACGCTGGAACACCGGTTGCGCGAGCTCGCTTTTCTCAATTCCGGCGTTACCATAGTGCTGTCCGATATGCGCCATGCCGTCGAGAAGCGCGAGCAAATGCGCTACGAGGGCGGCGTCGAGGCCTTTGTCAAATATCTCGACCGCAACAAGACCCCGCTCATTCCGCAGCCGATCGTCATCAAGGCCGAGCGCGACGGCGTGACGGTCGAATGCGCCTTGTGGTGGAACGACGGCTATCACGAAACGGTGCTGTGCTTCACCAACAACATTCCACAGCGCGACGGCGGAACCCACCTTGCCGGCTTCCGCGGCGCGCTGACCCGCCAGGTAACCGGCTACGCCGAATCCGGCGGCATCGCGCGCAAGGAAAAAGTAGCGCTAACCGGCGACGATTGCCGCGAGGGATTGACCGCCGTGCTTTCGGTGAAGGTCGCCGATCCGAAGTTCTCCTCGCAGACCAAGGACAAGCTCGTCTCATCCGAGGTGCGGCCGGCGGTCGAGGGCATCGTCAACGACATGCTCAATGCCTGGTTCGAGGAGCATCCCGCGGAGGCCAAGATCGTCGTCGGCAAGGTCATCCAGGCTGCGGCCGCGCGCGAAGCCGCGCGCAAGGCGCGCGAAATGACGCGCAAGAGCGCGCTCGGTGTCACCTCGCTGCCAGGAAAGCTGGCAGATTGTCAGGAACGGGATCCGGCGAAATCCGAGCTGTTCATCGTCGAGGGCGATTCGGCGGGCGGCAGCGCCAAGCAGGGCCGCAATCGCGAGTTCCAGGCCGTCCTGCCGCTGCGCGGCAAGATTCTCAATGTCGAACGGGCGCGCATGGACAAAATGCTCTCCTCGGAGCAAATCGGCACGCTCATTACCGCGCTGGGCACCGGCATCGGCACCGACGAATTCGCCGTCGACAAGCTGCGCTATCACAAAGTTATCATCATGACGGACGCCGACGTCGACGGCGCCCATATCCGAACATTGCTGCTGACCTTTTTCTACCGGCAAATGCGCGAGATCATCGATCGCGGGCACCTCTATATCGCGCAACCGCCGCTGTATAAGGTGACGCGCGGCAAGTCGGAGCAATATCTCAAGGACGAGCACGCGCTTGAAGACTATCTGATCGACACGGGGCTCGACGAAGCGGTCTTGCGCTTGTCGTCGGGCGAGGAGCGCGCCGGCAATGATCTGCGCAAGCTGGTCGAAGAAGCGCGCAGTATCCGCAATCTGCTGCGTGGCCTGCACAGCCGCTATAACCGTAAGGTGATCGAGCAGGCGGCCATTGCCGGCGTTCTGCGGCCCCAGGTCACCGGCGATCCGGCGCAAGCGGCGGCGGCGGCGGACTATATCGCGCGCCGGCTCGATGCGCTGACCGAGGAAGCCGAGCGTGGCTGGAAGGGCCAATTCGGCGACAACGGCTTCCAGTTCGAGCGCACCCTGCGCGGCGTCAAGGAAGTCGCGGTCATCGATCAGGCGCTGCTTGGCTCTGCCGACGCGCGCAAGCTCGACGAATTCGCGCCGTCCCTACAGCAGACTTATCCGCGGCCGACGCCGCCGGCGATGCTGCGGCGAAAGGACGAAGAGATTGCCATTCACGGTCCGGTCGGCCTGTTCGAGGCGGTGACCGGCGCCGGCCGCAAGGGCATCACGCTGCAGCGTTACAAAGGCCTTGGCGAGATGAACGCCGACCAGCTCTGGGAAACCACGCTCGACACCAATGCCCGATCGCTGCTTTGCGTCAGCGTCAAGGAAATCGACGAGGCCAACACGATCTTCGACGAGCTGATGGGCGACAAGGTCGAGCCGCGCCGCGAATTCATCGAAGAGCACGCGCTGGCCGCGAGCGTCGACGTCTGACGTCGCGGCAACGACCTTAAATCCGATCAGTGAGCGGATGTGATGGCGCCGCGTGCGGTAAGCACGACCCATTGGCCGTCCTGCCGCTTGATCGTGTCGACCCGGCCGAGGCCGGGCAGGACACTGCCCGCGCCTACGTCGAAGATCCCGCCATAGCGGCTCTCGACCAGCGCTCGTCCGTTCTGCACGTCATCGACGACCCAATCTTGCACGATGCCATCCGCGAGTTTCGCGGCAGTTTCGGCTGACGATGCCGCGGTCGGCACCGAGCCGGTTATGTCGGCCGCCGACGCCACGCGCCGATCGAGCTGGTCGAGGCGGTCGGCGATTTTTGCATATTGGCCGGCGCTGTTGCGCGTCTCGCTCTCGAGACTGGCTTTGAGCGCGCCGATCTCAGCCAGCTTCGCCTTCATCTCCTGTAGAGCCTGGATCGTATTCTCCATACCCGGCGCCGGCCGCTGCCGAGCGATGAGCTCCACCAGCCCCGAGCCCGACACCGAGCCGACAAAGGAACCGAAGGCCGCCGCGAAGGCGAGCGTCGCTGCGAGCATCAGAAAGCGGCGGGGGTGCGCCCCCGGCGCCGGGGCCGGAGCCTCGTCCGCCGCGTCGCTCTGCGCGTCGTTCGGCGCTTCGCCTTCGGCCGCGTCATCCGCTCCTGAAAGCTCTGGCGCCGCGACAACCGGCAAGTTCACCGCGTCTGGCTCGGCGGCACCGTTTACGGCTTCTTCGCCGTCTCCGGCGGCATGATCGGGACTCTCGGCCATTTCGGATCTCCGCGATTGCGGCTGATCCTTCGTTAACCATGTTTGCGTTTGCGTTTGGTTACCGCTCGGTCCGCGCCGCCGCCAGCGTCCGGAAATTCAATCGGTCAGGCCGTTTTCTTGCGCGAGCTGCCGCAGCGAGGTTTCCGGCCGGGCGCCGAGATGCTGGATGATTTCGGCCGCCGCCAGCGCGCCGAGCCGGCCGCAGGTGCGGTCGTCGGCGCCGCGCGCGAGACCGCACAGAAATCCGGCCGCGAACAGGTCGCCCGCGCCGGTCGTGTCGACAACGCGCTCCACCGGGAACGCCGGCACCGCCTCGATTCCTTCGGGACCGACCACCAGGCACCCCTTCTCGCTGCGCGTCACCGCCGCCGCATCGATGTCGGCCCGCAACGCCGTCAACGCGCTGTCGAAATCCGCGGTTTGATACAAGCTGTGCAGCTCCGCCTCGTTGGCGAAGATGAGATCGACCGTCCGCGACCGCATCAGCCCAAGGAATTCGTCCCGCCAGCGATCGACACAAAAGGCATCCGACAACGACAGCGCCACTTTGCGGCCGGCCGCGTGGGCGACCGCGGCCGCTCGGAGAAAAGCCTCTTTGGCGTGTTTTGGATCCCACAAATAGCCTTCGAGATAAGTGATCGCGCTTGCCGCCACCATCTCATCGTCGATATCACGCGGATGCAGATCCTGCGCCGCTCCCAGATAGGTGTTCATGGTGCGCTCGCCGTCGGGCGTCACCAGCACATAGCATCGTCCAGTGGACGGGCCGTCGGATGCCGGCGGCGTCGTGAACGTCACGCCGGCGGCGCGAATGTCGTGACCGAAAGCATGGCCGAGCCCATCGGCTTTGAGCTTGCCGATGAACGAAGCGCGGCCGCCGAAGCCGGCGACGCCGACAATGGTATTGGCGGCCGAGCCGCCGGACATTTCGACCGCCGGACCCATCGCGTCATAGATCGCTTGCGCGCGCGCCTCGTCGATCAGTGCCATCCCGCCCTTGCGCATGCCCTGCGCGATCAGAAAGTCGTCATCGGCTCGAGCAAGGACATCGACGATCGCGTTGCCGATACCGAGGACATCGAAGCGGGCGGAGGCGGCGGCTGACATAAGCTGATCTCGGGCTGAATTTCCGGCGGGGCGCGCACTATAGCCGCCACCTCTTGCACGGCAAGCCGACGACATGGCATGGGGTGCTTTGGCATGGGGTGCTTTGGCATAGGAAGCCCCGGCATGGGGACGAACCGCATCCCGGCGCGGAACGCACCGGTGGCCCGCGGGCTTTGACAAGGTCTTCCAGGATAAGGTCTTCCAGAATTATGGCGTTCAAAGAGCTTATTTTTTCCGGAGTGCAGCCGACCGGCAACCTGCACCTCGGCAATTACCTCGGCGCCATCAAGCGTTTCGTCGAATTGCAGGACCGCTTCAATTGCATTTACTGCGTCGTCGATCTGCACGCGATTACGGTTTGGCAGGATCCGACCGAACTGCCGCATGCCATCCGCGAGGTCACCGCGGCGTTTCTCGCCTGCGGCATCGACCCGAAAAAGCACATCGTGTTCAACCAGAGCCAGGTCGCCGAGCACGCCGAGCTTGCCTGGATATTCAATTGCGTGGCGCGCCTCGGCTGGCTCAATCGCATGACGCAATTTAAGGAGAAGGCCGGCAAAGACCGCGAGAACGCTTCGGTCGGGCTCTACGCCTATCCGACGCTGATGGCCGCCGACATTCTCGTCTATCGCGCGACCCATGTCCCGGTCGGCGAGGACCAGAAACAGCACCTCGAATTGGCTCGCGATATCGCGCAAAAATTCAACAATGATTTCAGCCCGTCGATCAAAGAAAAGGGCTATGGCGACGCTTTATTTCCCTTGCCGGAACCGCTGATCACCGGGGAAGCGACGCGCGTCATGTCGCTACGCGACGGTTCGAAAAAAATGTCGAAGTCCGACGCGTCGGATTTTTCCCGCATCAACCTCACCGACGACGCCGACGCTATCGCGCAAAAAATCCGACGCGCCAAAACCGACCCCGAGCCGCTGCCGAGCGACGAAAAAAACTTGGCGGCCCGTCCCGAGGCCGACAACCTCGTCGGAATTTACGCGGCGCTGGCCGATACCAACCGGGCCGGCGTTCTCGCCCAATTCGGCAACGCGCAATTCTCGACATTCAAGTCGGCGCTGACCGACCTCGCCGTCGCCAAGCTCGGTCCGATCAGCGCCGAGATGAAACGGCTCCTTCACGACCCGGTCTCGATCGACGCGATCCTGGCCGAGGGCGCCGAGCGGGCCCGAAAATTGGCGCACCAGACCATGAACGCGGTCAAGGATGTGGTCGGTTTTGTGCGTTCGTGACGGCGGGGCTGCCGCCGGCACGGCCGGATTCGCGACCGCCGCGGCAATCTTGAACTTTCAAGGCGATTTGCCACCTATTATGGTAGATTGATAAAAATCACGCGGTGGTTTCGACGCCAGCGAGCCGCAACGTGATGGAGGACAGCATGTTCATTCAGACCGAAGCGACGCCGAACCCGGCGACCATGAAATTCCTCCCCGGCCGGATCGTGCTCGAAAACGGCACGCTCGATCTGCGCGACGCCGCGCAAGCCGAGCAATCGCCGCTCGCCGAACGGCTGTTCGGCATCGCGGGCGTCAGCGGGGTATTTTTCGGTTCCGATTTCATTACCGTCACCAAAAGCGCCGGCGAATGGCAGCAGCTCAAGCCGATGATCCTCGGTGCAATTATGGAACACTTTATGTCCGGCGCGCCGCTCATTGCCGCCGGCAGTGTGGCGATCGGCGACGGCGAAGAGTTCTTCGATGCCGCCGACGCTGCGACCGTCGCCACGATCAAGGAGCTGATCGAGACGAGGGTGCGCCCGGCGGTCGCCAACGATGGCGGCGACATCACGTTCCGCGGCTTTAAGGACGGCGTCGTCTACCTCAACATGAAAGGCGCCTGCTCGGGCTGCCCGTCGTCGACCGCAACGCTGCGCCACGGTATCCAGAATTTGCTGCATCACTTCATTCCAGACGTCACCGAAGTGCGGCCGGTATAACGCGGCGCGGCCCGCGCCGGCCGTCCGCGCCATGTGACTCTTGATGCGTGTGCTCGCCATCGATACCGCGCTCGGGGCTTGCGCGGCCGCCGTGCTGGACACGGCCTATGGCGGCATCGTTGCGAGCGAAAGCCTGCGGATGATTCGCGGTCACGCCGAGGCGCTCATCCCGCTGGTCGCGCGGATCATGCAACAATCCGATATGAAATTTCACGACCTCGATCGTATCGCGGTCACGACCGGGCCCGGCAGTTTCACCGGCTTACGCGTCGGCCTTGCGGCGGCGCGCGGTTTTGGGGTCGCAACCGGCTTGCCGGTCGTCGGGATGTCGACGCTTTCGGTTTATGCTGCGCCCTATCTCGGAGGCGACAAGCGATTGCCGGTGGTCGCCGCCATCGATGCGCGGCACCGGCACGTCTATTTGCAGGTGTTCGATCCAACCGGGCGAACCGCGATCGCGCCGCGGCTTGCGCCGTTAAGCGAGGCGATCCGCGCGGCGTCCGAGGCGCCGTCATGCCTGGTCGGCTCTGCCGCACAGGCTGTAGCCGACGGCCTCGCGAAATCGGCACCCATGCCCCCGATCGTCGACGCCCGCGACGCACCCGAAATTGCCTGGGTCGCCGAATTGGGCGCCGTCGCGCCGGAAGAAAAATCGCCACCGAACCCGCTTTATCTGCGCGCGCCCGACGCGCAGCCGCAAAACGCGGCCCAACTGCCGCGCCGATGAAAAATCTCGTCTCGCGCCTGTTCGCTCGCGGCACGCCGAGCATCGCGGAAGCTAAGCCCGCCGACGCTGCGGCAATTTCGGCCGTGCACGGCCGCTCGTTTCGCCGCGGCTGGGATGAAGACGAGATTCGGCGGCTATTGCTCGATCATACTGTCGTCGCCCAGCGCATGACGATCGGCGCTAAGCTGGTCGGATTCATCCTCTCGCGCGCGGCCGCGGATGAAGCCGAAATTCTGTCCGTCGCAATCGCGCCCGGCTGGAAAGGACGCGGCTTTTCGCGGCAATTGCTCGACCTGCATCTGCGCCGGCTCGCCGGCATCGGCATCCGTTCGGTCTATCTGGAAGTTGGCGAGCGCAATGCGCCGGCTTGCCGGCTTTATCGGCGCGCCGGCTTCCGCGAGGTCGGCCGCCGGCAAAATTATTACGACGACGGCACGACCGCGCTGGTGCTGCGCCGCGATCTTGGCTGACGATTCAAACTAAAATCGATAAGCTTCGTGCAACGACCGGGTAAGCCGGCGGCGCGGGAGGGAACCGCTATGTGGATGATGCGAATGGTGCGCCTGGCCGTGATCGCGGCGCTGGCGCTCGTTCCGGCGACCGCGGTCGACGCGCAAAGCACCGATTACCCGAACCGCCCGATCAAGATGATCGTCGGTTTCGCCGCCGGCGGCGGCACCGATGTCGTCGCCAGAATCATGGCGCAGAAAATGTCCGAAATCCTCGGTCAGCCGATCGTGGTGGAGAACCGGACTGGCGCAAGCGGAATGATCGCGGCACAAGACGTCGCGAACTGGCATCGCGCTGACGGGAGCTTCGCCGCTCGTGCTCGTAGTCAATCCTTCGTTCGGCGCCCATTCGGTCGCCGATGTGATTGCAATGGCGAAGGCCGATCCGGGCAAAATCAATTTCGGCATCGGCGGGCTCGGCACGACGCCCCACATGACTGCCGAACTATTCCAACATGAGGCCGGCATTAGGCTCGTGCACCCGCCTATCGCGGCGAAGCCGGAGCCATCACCGATCTTTTAGCCGGACAAATTCCTCTGATGTTCGCGAACCTCTCCGCCGTCATGGGCAATATCAAGTCGGGCACCTTGCGCGCGCTCGCGGTCACAAGCGCAAAGCGCTCGCCCTCAGCGCCCGAGACCCCGACCGTTGCCGAATCGGCGTTGCCCGGATTTGCCGCCGAAACCTGGTTCGGCATTGTCGCGCCCGCCGGAACGCCGAAGGATATCCGCGCAAAGTTAAATGCCGCGGCACGGGACGCGCTCGATCGCGACGACACCCGCGCGCGCTTCGCCGAACTCGGAATGACCACCGGCACGAGTAGCCCCGACGAGCTCGATGCCTATATCAAGTCGGAGATCGCCAAGTGGTCGCGGGTCATCAATGAGGCCAATATCCAGGCACTGGATTGAAAGATTTTATTTTGCGGGCAAATCCGGTAAACGGATGGATCGTGGCGGCGGTTGCCAACCAGCCCGGCAGGAAGCGGATTTTATTAGCTTTGACAAAACCTTAGCATCGGCAGAATGAGCGAGACCCGCAAGCTCTACGTCAAATCGTTCGGCTGCCAAATGAACGTCTACGATTCCCGTCGTATGGCGGATTGCTTGGCGCCCCATGGCTATGTCGAGACCGGCTTGCCCGACGATGCCGATCTCATCATCCTCAATACCTGCCATATCCGCGAGAAGGCCGCCGAGAAGGTCTATTCGGAATTGGGGCGTATGCGCCGCCTGAAAGAAGCCGCGGCGGGCGACGGCCGGCGTGTCATCGTCGCGGTCGCCGGTTGCGTGGCGCAAGCCGAAGGCGAAGAGATCATCCGCCGTGCGCCCGCGGTCGATCTCGTCTTCGGCCCACAGAGCTATCATCGCCTGCCGGCCCTGTTAGCGCGGGCCGCCCGCGAAGGCCGCGCCGTCGATACCGAGTTTCCGGCCGACGACAAATTCGAGCATCTGGCTCCGCCGCAAGCGGCGGCGATTCGCGAGCGCGGCGCCTGCGCCTTCGTCACGGTGCAAGAAGGCTGCGATAAGTTTTGCACTTTTTGCGTCGTGCCCTATACGCGCGGCGCGGAAATATCGCGCCCCGTGCAAGGCATTGTCGGGGAAATCGAGCTCTTGGCGCGAGCCGGCGTTCGCGAGGTCACCCTGATCGGGCAAAACGTCAACGCCTATCACGGCGCCCGGCCGGACGGACGCGTCTGGTCGCTCGCGCGCTTACTCGAACGGGTGGCGCAGATCGATGGAATTGAACGCCTGCGTTATACGACCAGTCATCCGCATGACATGGATGACGATTTAATAACGGCCCATCGCGATTTACCGAAACTCATGCCGCAACTGCATTTGCCGGTACAATCAGGTTCGGACCGCGTTCTCGCCGCCATGAATCGCCGTCATACGCGGGCGGACTACCTCAATGTCGTAGGACGGCTGCGCCAAGCTTGTCCCGCCATCGCGCTCACTTCCGACTTCATTGTCGGATTTCCCGGCGAAACCGAAAACGATTTTGCCGAGACGCTCAGTCTGGTCGCGGAGGTCGGTTTTTCGGGGGCGTTCTCATTCAAATACTCGCCCCGGCCGGGCACGCCCGGCGCCGAAATGACGCACCAAGTGGACGAGGCGGTGAAATCCGAACGGTTGAAGCTGCTACAGAGCGCGATCGACGCCGGCCAGGCGGCTTTCAATCGCAAATGCCTCGGCCGCACCTTCGACGTGTTGTTCGAGCGGCCCGGGCGCCATGACGGTCAACTCGTCGGCCGTTCGCCTTATCTTCAGCCGGTCCAAGCCACCGCGCCGGCATCGCTGATCGGCGAGATCGCGGCGGTCACGATCACTGAAATTGCCAGCAACAGCCTGTTCGGCGCGCTCGCCGAGGCGCCGCCGCAGGCCGACGCGCTACACTGCGCGCCGGTTTCAACAGGAGCCTGACTTGCGCACGCCCGAAACCGAAGAATCGGTTTTCATCGCCCCGGACAACACGGCACAGATCGTTCTTACATTCGACGACAATCGCCTCGCTTCGACGCTGTTCGGCCAATACGGCCAAAATCTCGCTCTAATCGAGCGCCGGCTCGCGGTGGTCGCCAATTCGCGCGGCAACCAAGTCACGCTGGAGGGTTCGCGCGAGGCCTGCGACCAGGCGCGCCGGGTGCTCGAAAGTCTCTATGAGCGGCTCAAGCGCGGCGACGAGCTGGTGCAGGGCGACGTCGAGGGCACCATTCGCCTCGCTCTGTCGCAAGGCTCGCTATTCGATTTCGATCCTGCAGCCGCGCGGCAGAACTTCGAGGAAATCAACTTGCGCAAGCGTCGCGTCCGCGCCCGAACCGCCGCGCAAAATGCTTACATCCGCGCGCTCAAGCGCCATGCACTCGTGTTCTCCACCGGCCCGGCCGGCACCGGCAAGACCTGGCTTGCTGTCGCCTATGCCCTGCAGCTGTTCGAGCGCAAGGAAGTCGACCGCATCATCCTCTCGCGGCCCGCAGTCGAGGCGGGCGAACGGCTCGGCTTCTTGCCCGGCGACATGCGCGAGAAGGTCGATCCCTATCTGAGGCCGATCTATGACGCGCTCTACGATCTCATGGATCCACGCATTGTCGAGCGCGCCATGCAGACCGGCGAAATCGAAATCGCGCCGCTTGCCTTCATGCGCGGGCGGACGCTGGCAAACGCCGCGGTCATTCTCGACGAAGCGCAGAACACCACTGCGATGCAGATGAAAATGCTGCTCACCCGCCTGGGCGAAAACAGCCGCATGGTGGTTACCGGTGACCCGAGCCAAGTCGATTTGCCGCCGGGCCAAACCTCCGGCTTGGACGATGCCGTACGCCTGCTCGAAGGCATCGAAGGGATCGGCCGCGCCAGCTTCACGGCGGCGGACGTGATCCGCCATGAACTCGTCGCGCGCATTGTCGCGGCCTATGACAAGGAAGCGGCGCGCAAGCGCGAGCGGCGGGAATGACGCGCGCGGCGCGCCGGGCGTTGAGGATCGACGTCCTCGTCGAATCTGACCATTGGCAAAGCGTGAAAACGGCCAGCGCGATCGTGCGGCGCGCGGTCATTCGAGCGGCCGGCGCTCTGTCCACGCGTCCGACCGAACTTGCCATCGTGCTGACCGACGATTCGACGATACGCACGCTTAACCGCGACTGGCGCGGTATCGATGCGGCGACCAACGTGTTGTCGTTTGCGACAAAAAACGCCGGCGGCCGGCATCTCGGCGATATCGTGCTCGCCTACGAAACCATAGCGCGCGAGGCGCGCCGCCAACGCAAGCCGCTCGCTCATCATCTCGCCCATCTTGCCGTGCATGGTTTTCTGCATCTGGTCGGCTACGACCACGTCAGCGAAGAGGAGGCGATTGCGATGGAAGGCGCCGAGCGCGTTATTCTGCGGCAATTGAGAATTCCCGATCCGTACCGCACCAGGAGCCGAAATAACGTCGGACATCGGGCCGGGCGGCCTGCTAAACATCACGGCAGAGCCGGAGCACGGGCCGCTTCCGGCGCTTGAAATCCGAGCCAATCCCGACGCCGAATACGATCATGGTTGAACCTCCAACACACCGCGACGGAGCCGAGGGCGAGCAGCGTTCGCTTCCGGTGGTAGTGCCGGAACAAAGCGACCAAGCCGAGGGCTGGCTCACGCGCGCCATGCGCATCCTGTTCGGCTGGAAAGCGCCTTCGACGCGCGCGGACCTCGAACTCGTGCTCACCACCGAGCAGCCGCAATCGGATTTTTCCCCCGAAGAAACCACGATGCTCAAGAACATTCTCGCTCTGCGCGAGAAGCGGATCGAGCGCATCATGGTGCCGCGCGCCGATATCATCGCCGTGCAGCAAAACATCACGCTGGGCGAGCTCGTCAAAGTCTTCGAAGTGGCTGGGCATTCCCGGTTGGTCGTCTACAACGATACGCTCGACGATCCCACCGGCATGGTTCATATCCGCGACTTGATCGCATTCATGGCGGCCCGCGCGTCGCAGGGCGGCGCCGGGCTCGATGCGCAGGAAGCGCCGAAACCCGCCAGTCTCGATTTCGCGAAAATCGATCTTGCCATGCCGCTCGCGGCGGCCAAGATCGTGCGGGAAATTCTCTACGCGCCGCCTTCGATGCCGGCGCTCGACTTACTTGCGAAAATGCAAGCGACGCGCATTCACCTTGCGCTCGTCATCGACGAATATGGCGGCAGCGACGGTTTGGTTTCGATCGAGGACTTGGTGGAGCTTATCGTCGGCGACATCGCCGACGAGCACGACGAGGAAGAAAGCCCGGCAGTGATGCGGCAAAGCGATGGTTCATTCGTCGCCAATGGCCGCGCCAGCCTGGACGACGTGCGCGCGGCAATCGGCGACCAGTTCGACGTCGGTGAAGTCGCCGAGGAGGTCGATACGCTCGGCGGTTATCTCGTGACCAAAGCCGGTCACGTTCCGGTCCGCGGCGAACTCGTGCCGGGTCCGGAGCCGTTTGAGGCCGAGGTGCTCGATGCCGATCCGCGCCGGGTCAAGCGCGTCAAGATTTATCTGCGTAAGGATCGCCGCACGGCAACGGCGCGCGAGGCGCCGACGCTGGTTCGCGCTTCAGCATCGCGGCCGGCCGCGCCGCGCGAAGACGCAACACGGCCAAATCCAAACACGCCGTGAACTTAACAGCGTTGATACATGCAATCATTCTGTCGTGGGGCTGGCGGCGCCGATGGATTGCGTTCGCCGCGGGCGCGGTCTCGGCATTGGCAATGGCGCCGTTCGATGCCTGGCCGGTGCTGTTTTTGACCTTTCCAACGCTGGTATGGCTGATCGACGGCGACGGCGGCCGCGGTTGGGACGGCATCGTTACGGCGGCGGCCATCGGCTGGTGGTTCGGCTTCGGCTATTTTCTCGCCGGACTTTATTGGATCGGTTATGCCTTTCTCGTCGACGCGCCGACATTCGGCTGGTTGTTGCCGATCGCGGTCATCGGTTTGCCGGCGCTGCTCGCTCTTTTCACGGCGCTCGGCATCGCGCTTGCGCGCGCGCTGTGGACGCGCGGAGCGCTGCGGATCCTGGCGCTGGGCGTCTGCCTGACCGCTTCGGAATGGCTGCGCGGTCATTTGTTGACGGGGTTCCCCTGGAATGCATTCGGCTATGCGCTCACCGCGCCATTGGCTCTGGCGCAAGCCGCTTCGGTGTTCGGCATTTGGGGACTGACATTTATTGCGGTCGTCGTTTTCGCGAGCCCCGCTACGCTTGCGGACGATCGAACCGAAACGCGCCGGCCATGGCTGCCGCTCGCCCTTGGACTGGCCGTGCTTGCCGCGCTTGGCGGCTTTGGCGCGGTGCGGCTTGCGCGCCTACCGACCCGGCTCGTCGATGGCGTGCATTTGCGGATCATGCAGCCCAATTTGCAACAAGACGTCCGGTTCAACTACGCCGCCAAACGGGAGGTGATGGATCGCTACGTCGCGCTGTCCGGGAAAGCAACCGCTGCGGCGCCGCGGGGTCTGCGCGACGTGACGCATCTGATCTGGCCGGAATCGCCATTTCCATTTTTTCTGACGCGCGAAGCCGATGCGCTGGCGCAAATCACGCAATTGCTGCCGCAAAATACCGTGTTGATCACCGGGGCGGTTCGGCTCGCCGATCCGGACAATCCCCAAGAATCCGGTGTCTATAACTCGATCTACGTGATCGATCACGACGCATCGATTCGCGCGGCTTACGACAAAGTGCACCTTGTCCCGTTCGGAGAATATCTGCCGCTCGAGAGCATTTTGGAGCGCATCGGCCTGCAAACGCTGACCAAACAGCAAGGCGGATTCCTTGCCGGCGACCGCCACCGCAATATCGCGATACCGGCCGCGCCGAGCGCGCTGCCACTCGTCTGCTATGAGATTCTCTTTCCCGGCGAAGTGGCGCCGTCAGATTCGCGGCCGGGCTGGATCGTCAACGTGACCAATGACGGCTGGTTTGGATACTCCACCGGACCTTACCAGCACTTCCAGCAGGCGCGCCTAACCGCGATCGAGGAGGGCCTGCCGCTGGCGCGCGCCGCCAATACCGGCATTTCCGCCGTGGTGGATCCAGTCGGCCGGATTGTCGGCTCATTGCCGCTCGCCAGCGAGGGCGTACTCGACGCGGGCTTGCCGCGCCCGATCGATGCGCCCATTTACGCTCGTGTCGGCGATGCCCCATACGTCATCATCGTGCTAATGGCGCTCATAGTGGTGCTGCGCCGGCGTTTGCGCGCGGGCGCGGTGAAAATCTAATTGCCGGCCCCGCATCGCGCTTGAGCCGTTATTGCCAATCTGGAGCGAGAATCGGCGCCGCTAATGGTCGAAATGCTGCTCCGGCCCCGCCACAACTAATGCGCGTAAAAACCGCAAACTCTCATTAAATGAGAATGACCCTTGCGAAAAGTGTTGCCCACACAGCGGCCTGGAAAAAACAGTTTCAATTGCGACGGATTTGATATCTTTCTAGCTTGGGGTAAATAGGGGCAGAGGAACTCATGGCTATCTTGGCAAAAAAGGCGCCAAACCCGACGGACAAGCATGTCGGCAGCCGCGTTCGCATGCGCCGCATGATGCTGGGAATGAGCCAAGAGAAGCTTGGCGACTCGCTTGGGCTTACATTTCAGCAAGTCCAGAAATACGAAAAAGGCACCAATCGAATCGGCGCTAGCCGATTGCAACAGATCTCCCATATCCTTCAGGTCCCGGTCTCCTTCTTCTTCGAGGGCGCGCCGAGCGCGCAGACGATCGGCCGGCATGAGGGCATGGGCGAGGCGCCTTCGCCCGCTTACGTTTCCGATTTCCTTGCGACTTCCGACGGCCTGGCGTTGACCAAGGCATTCATGCGGATCGAAGATTCGAAATTGCGCCGGCGGATTGTCGATCTGGTCGAGCAAATCGCCAGCCGCGAAAAGCGCTAAACGACCGCGCCGCCGTTCGAACCTGTCGCGGCGCCGCTAAGGCTGGCGCCCACGTTTAGCCCACATCTCGACTGCTCGCCCACATCTTGACCGCGCAGGGGTACGCTGCAACAACGGTCTTGCCCGGCATGGCTCGTGGCCGCGCCAGGCTCCGCAAAAGACCGGCAATCAATAATTCAGTTTCGAGGGGAGTGTTTCGCTGTGCGCCGCGCCAATTACCTGTTCACGAGCGAGTCCGTCTCGGAGGGACATCCGGACAAGGTCTGCGATCAAATCTCGGACGCCGTACTCGACGCTTTCATCGAAAACGACATCAAGCTCGGCATAGCCGACGAAAGCGCGGTGAATACCCGGCTCGGCTGCGAAACGCTGTGCACGACCAACAAGATCGTTATCGCCGGCGAAGGCCGCGGCCAGGCGCCGCTGTTTCACAAACACGGCGAAAAGGCCGTGGTGAACCGCGAAATGATCACGGAAATCGCGCGCGGCGTGGTGAAAGACATCGGTTACGATCAGGACGGCTTTTCATACTACGGCGCCGACGTCGAGGTGCTGCTCCACGGCCAGTCGCCCGACATCGCCATGGGCGTCGACGCCAAGAAGAAGAACGGCGAGCAAGAAGGCGCCGGCGACCAGGGCATGATGTTCGGCTTCGCCTGCACCGAGAGCGAAGTCTATGAAAAAGGCTCCTTCATGCCGGCGCCGATTTATTTCGCACACAAGATTCTCAAGGTGCTTTCGGAGAAACGCCGCTCCGGCGCGCTGTTCGATTTGCAGCCCGACGCCAAGAGCCAGGTTACGGTCAAATATGTCGAGGGGAAACCAGTCGGCTGCACCAAGGTCGTCGTCTCCACTCAGCACAACGCGCACAGCCGCAACGGCAAGAAATATTCGCCTGGCATGATCAGGGATATGATCGAGGACACCGTCGCATCGGCGCTACCGGGCGGCTGGATGCCGAATAGACCAAGCGACTTTCTGGTCAATCCCACGGGCAGTTTCGTAATTGGCGGACCGGACGGAGATTGCGGCCTAACCGGCCGTAAGATCATCGTCGACACTTATGGCGGCTACGCCCCACACGGCGGCGGCGCCTTTTCCGGCAAGGATCCGACCAAGGTCGATCGCTCGGCCGCCTACGCGGCCCGTTATCTTGCGAAAAACGTGGTGGCGGCCGGGTTTGCCGAACGTTGCACCATTCAGATCGCCTACGCGATCGGCGTCGCCGATCCGATGTCGCTTCTCGTCGACACCCACGGCACCGGCAAGGTCGAAGAAGCTAAGCTGCAAAAGCTCTTGCCCGAATTGTTTCCGCTGCGGCCCACAAATATCCGGCGCAGCTTGAAACTGAGCCGCCCGATCTACCGGCGCACCGCCGCGTACGGCCATTTCGGCCGCGCGCCGGAAAAGGACGGCGGGTTTTCCTGGGAACGAACCGATCTCGCCGATTCGCTCAAGCGCGCCCTGCGCTGAACGCCACCGCCGCGCTCGGCCGCACCGCCTCACTCGGCGGCCTGCCGTGCATTCTTCGTTCGACCGGTGTTTACTCGTCGCTCCACCGTCGCGGAGACGACAGAGTGGCTGACACTCCGGCGCGCCAACCCCGCGCATTCTTTGGCCGGCGCAAGGGACATAAATTGCGCCCGCGGCAGGCCCGCCTGTTCGAGACGTTGCTGCCGCGCCTTAAGATCGACCTGGCGCGCCCGGCGCCGACCGAGCTGAGCGCGCTGTTTGCTTTGCCGGTAACCGAGGTTCGGCTCGAAATCGGCTTCGGCGCCGGCGAGGGACTGATCGCGCAGGCGAAGGAGAATCCGCAAATTGGCTTTATCGGCATCGAGCCTTTCGTCAACGGCATGGCAAAAGCGCTTGCCGCGATCGAGGCGAACGGCCTGCAGAATGTCCGATTGCATTTCGACGACGCCACGAGCCTGATCGCTTGGTTGCCGGATTCGTCATTGACCTGCATCGATCTCATTCATCCGGATCCCTGGCCCAAGCGGCGGCACTGGAAACGCCGATTTGTTCAAGATGAAACGATCGCGCTAATGGCGCGTATTCTGCGCCAAGGCGGCGAATTTCGATTTGTAACCGATATCGCGGACTACGCCGCCTGGACGCTGCAGCGCCTTACCCGTTCGCGGGACTTCGCGTGGTCGGCGCAATGCGCCGACGACTGGCGCAATCCCTGGCCGGGATTCACCGCTACGCGCTATCACGCCAGGGCCGCGCGCGAGCGACGCACGTCTTGTTTTCTGCTCTTCCGCAAGGTCTGAATTCGCCGGCTCGGATCGCCCGACCCGGATCGCAGAAGCCGCCATAGGAATTGCCAAGAGCGTTCTTAGATAGAACCTTTGAGGATTCGCAGACCTTTGAGGCCCCCTGCACTTGTGTGAGGCCCTTGCAACAGCCCCGCAAACCGCTATATTTCGCGTATCCGTCATGGATACCTCATAACGGTCGGATGAGCCGAACGGTTTTGAGAGTGGGCCCCCGGGACCCGCTCTTTTTTATTACCCGAGGCCAGGCGGCGCTTTGCGCGATAGCCGTTGCAGCCGATGCAACCGCGCCGAGGTGAGAGCAAAGCGGTAGATTGAGCGATCGGGGCTGTTGTGAGGCCCACTACAGCCAAGGAGCCGACAGAGCGCTGGCTCACGAGCATGGACGACAGATCGACCGAAGCTGAACGTTCCGAATTCACCCTCGAGCCGCGGCTCATCACCGAGCCCGGCCGGGCGGCGCGAGTCGCTGCGCTGGCGGAGCCGGTGCTTGCCGGGCTTGGCTATCGTTTAGTGCGCGTCCGAATTTCCGGCTTTGCCGGCTGCACGGTGCAGATCATGGCCGAACGGCCCGACGGATCGATGACCATCGAGGATTGCGAATTGGCTTCGCGCGCGCTATCGCCGGTATTCGACGTCGCCGATCCGATTGAAGGATCGTATCGGCTGGAAATTTCTTCGCCCGGCATCGATCGGCCATTGGTGCGCCGCTCCGATTTCGACCGTTATGCTGGCCATGTTGCGCAAGTCGAAATGCAGGTGCCGATCGACGGCCGCCGGCGATTTCGCGGCGAACTCAACGGCACCGAGGGGGAGTATGCGCGCCTCCGTTGCGACGCGGCAAACGACGTCCTGTTGCGCATCGACGACATGATGGAAGCAAAGCTTGTGCTCACCGACGTGCTCGTTTCCGAATCGCTGCGTAAGAGCAAGCAGAATCAACGCAAGGAGACCGACTAATGGCGACCGTTAGCGCCAATAAACTCGAACTGCTGCAGATCGCCGAGGCGGTCGCTCGCGAAAAGGCGATCGATCGCAAGATCGTGCTCGGCGCCATGGAGGATGCGATCGCCAAGGCGGCTCGCTCGCGCTATGGCAGCGAAACCGAAGTTCGCGCCGAAATCGATCCCAAGAGCGGCGAGCTTCATCTCTCCCGCCACATGCTGGTGGTCGACACCGTCGACAATCCGGCGACGCAAATCAGCCTCGACGATGCGCGCCGGCGGCATCCGGCCGCGCAAATCGGCGACACCATCGCCGATCCGCTGCCGCCGCTGGAATACGGCCGGATCGCCGCGCAGTCGGCAAAGCAGGTGATCGTGCAAAAAGTGCGCGAAGCCGAACGCGATCGTCAATATGACGAATACAAGGATCGCATCGGCGATATTGTCAACGGCATCGTCAAGCGCGTCGAATACGGCAACGTGGTGGTCGATCTGGGCCGCGGCGAAGCGATCGTGCGCCGCGATGAGATGTTGCCGCGCGAAGTGTTCCGTAACGGCGACCGTATCCGGGCCTATATCTACGATGTCCGCCGCGAGCCGCGCGGCCCGCAGATCTTCTTGTCCCGCACCCACCCGCAGTTCATGGCCAAGCTGTTCGCGCAGGAAGTGCCGGAAATCTACGACGGGATCGTCGAGGTCAAGGCGGTGGCGCGCGACCCCGGCTCGCGCGCGAAAATCGCCGTTGTGTCGCGCGATTCGTCGGTCGATCCGGTCGGCGCTTGTGTCGGCATGCGCGGCTCGCGCGTGCAAGCCGTCGTCAACGAGCTACAGGGTGAGAAAATCGACATCATTCCGTGGTCGCACGACATCGCCACGTTCGTCGTCAACGCATTGGCGCCGGCCGAAGTGGCCAAAGTGGTGCTCGACGAAGAGCGCGAGCGCATCGAAGTGGTGGTTCCCGATCAGCAGCTTTCGCTGGCCATTGGGCGGCGCGGCCAAAACGTGCGGCTCGCTTCGCAGCTCACCGGCTGGGATATCGATATCCTGACCGAGCAGGAAGAATCCGAACGCCGCCAGGCCGAATTCGAAAACCGCACCCGCATGTTCATCGATACCCTCAACGTCGATGAAGTGATCGGCCAATTGCTGGCGTCGGAAGGTTTCACCTCCGTCGAGGAACTGGCGATGGTCGACGTCAAAGAACTCGCGGGCATCGAAGGCTTCGACGAGGATACCGCGGGCGAACTGCAGACGCGGGCGCGCGAATACCTCGACCGGATCGAAGCCGAGCTCGACGCCAAGCGCCGGGAGCTCGGCGTCGAAGATGCCCTCAAAGAGGTCGAAGGCGTCACGACCGCCACGCTGGTGCGGTTTGGCGAGAACGGCATCAAGACCGTCGAGGATCTCGCCGGTTGCGCCACCGACGACTTGGCGGGCTGGACTGAACGCAAAGACGGCGAAACGGTCCGGCAGGCCGGCATTCTCGACGGCATGGAGCTAAGCCGCGAGGAAGCCGAAGCGCTCATCATGCGGGCACGGGTCAAGGCAGGCTGGATCAGCGAGGCCGATCTCGCCCCGCCCGCCGCGGCCGAAGCAGCGCCGGAAGCCGCCGCGCAGACTTGAAGAGGCAACCGGAATTAGCGCATGCCCGCCCGGCCGAACGACATTGAGCTCGACAAGGGACCGCGATCGGGCGGTCTTGAGCGCTTCTGCGTCGCAACGCGCACGGTTCGGCCGGTTGAGAATCTGATCCGCTTCGTTGTCGCTCCCGACGGGCAGGCGGTGCCCGACCTCAAGCGCAAGCTGCCGGGCCGCGGCGTATGGGTGACCGCCACACAGGGAGCGCTTGACGCCGCGATCAAAGGCCGTGCATTCGCGCGCGGATTCAAGCGTGACGTGCGCGTCGCGCCCGATCTTGTCGACCGCACCGAGCAGTTGCTCGAAAAAGCGGCGCTCGACGCGCTGGCGGTCGCGAATAAGGCCGGATCGGTCGCCATCGGCTTTACCAAGGTCGAAAGCGCGCTAACGCATGATCGCGTCATCGCGCTCCTGCATGCGGCCGAAGCGGCCCCGGACGGCGTTAAGAAGCTCGACACCGCGCGGCGGCGCGCACCCCAGGCCGGCCGGGCCGCCGTGATCGGATTTTTAAAGTCGAACCAATTGGATTTGGCATTCGGCCGCCCAAATGTGGTACATGCAGCCCTGCTCGCCGGACCGGTGAGCGACACGTTTATGGCCCGTTTACGGCGCTTGGAAAGGTTCCGGACCGGCGATCTGGGCCGAAATGGCGCCGAAGGCGGCAAGTCGGATGACGCCGGGAGCAATGCGTAAGGATTTGGTGCGACGGAACTGAAGTAGGAAGAATGACCGAGACGACCAAGAATAGCGGCGAAAAGCTGAGTGTTGCCCCCAGCAAGACGCTGACGCTCAAGCGCGGCGGCGTCGAGCAAGGAGTCGTGCGCCAAAGTTTCAGCCATGGCCGCAGCAAGGCGGTCGTGGTCGAGAAGGTTAAACGCCGCGTTGCCGGTCCGGGCGAAGCCAAGGCGGAACCGGCGCCGGCGCCCGATCGAGGCACCGCGCCCAAGCGCACCGGCGCACCGGCGCGGACGGCGGCAAGCACCCCCTCGGCGACGCCGGCGGCGGGACCGGCGGCGGCGCCGAAATCGTCAGGCGTCGTATTGCGGACCCTCACGGAGGATGAGCGCAACGCGCGCGCCCACGCGCTCGCCGATGCGCGCTTGCGGGAACACGAAGAGCGCGAGCGGGCCGAAGAGGAAGCTCGCGTTCGCCGCGGTCGCGAAGAGACCGAGCGCGCCGAACGCGCCGCCGCGGAGTTGCGCAAGCGCGAAGAAGAAGAGCGCCGCAAGCACGACGAAGAGACCAGGCGCAAAGCCGACGAGGTCGCCAAGAAACGATTTGGTGCGGATGCGATGGCCGCCACAAAGCCCAGCGCCCGCCCGGCGCTGGAGGCCGATGAAGAGGAAGCTCCGCGCGGCGCCAGACGCGGCACGGCCGCTAGGCCAGCGCCGGCGCCTAAACCGGCGCGCGGCGGCGGTGAAAAGCGCCGCGGCCGCCTCACCGTCGTCAACGCCTTTTCCGCCGACGAGGAACGCGAGCGATCCGAGGCGGCGTTTCGGCGCCGCGTGCTGCGCAAGACCGGTCATCGTGACGCGGAGCCGAAGGAAAAAATCGCGCGCGAAGTGACCATTCCGGAAACCATTACCATCCAGGAACTGGCCAACCGCATGGCCGAACGGTCGGTGGACGTCGTGCGCATCCTGATGCAGCAGGGTCACATGGCGAAGATCACCGACACGATCGACGCCGACACCGCTCAATTGATTGCCGAGGAGCTCGGCCATACCGTGCGCCGTGTCGCGGAGGCGGACGTCGAAGAAGGCATGTTCGACGCCCCCGATGCGCCGGAAAACCTGCAGCCGCGCGCGCCGGTCGTCACTATCATGGGCCATGTCGATCACGGCAAGACGTCGCTGCTCGACGCCATCCGCTCCACCGAAGTCGCCGCCGCGGAAGCCGGCGGCATCACGCAGCATATCGGCGCCTATCAGGTGACGTCGCCTTCGGGCGGACGCATCACCTTCATCGATACGCCGGGCCACGCCGCTTTCACGGCGATGCGCGCGCGCGGCGCCAGAGTCACCGATATCGTGGTGCTGGTGGTCGCGGCCGACGATGGCGTGATGCCGCAAACGGTCGAAGCGATTCATCATGCCAAGGCGGCGAAAGTGCCGATCATCGTCGCCATCAACAAGATCGACAAGCCCGATGCGAAACCGGAACGCGTTCGCACGGAATTGCTGCAGCATGAAATACAGGTGGAATCGCTTGGCGGCGACGTTCTCGAACTTGAAGTATCCGCCAAGGAGAAAATCAATCTCGACAAGCTCCTCGATACGATCGCGCTACAAGCCGAGGTGCTGGAGCTCAAGGCCAATCCCAACCGCCCGGCCGAAGGCACCGTGATCGAAGCGCGGCTCGATCGGGGGCGGGGACCGGTTGCGACCGTGCTGGTGCAGCGCGGCACGCTCAAGCCCGGCGATATCGTCGTCGCCGGCAGCGAATGGGGCCGGGTGCGGGCCCTGGCGTCGGATACCGGCCATTCGGTCGTCGCCGCCGGGCCCTCGATGCCGGTCGAAGTGCTCGGGTTCAATGGCACGCCGGAGGCCGGCGATCGGCTCGCCGTCATCGACAGCGAAGCGCGCGCACGTGAGATCACCGATTACCGCGAACGCCAGAAACGCGAAAAGATGGCGGCGCGGCAGACCGGCATGCGCGGCTCGCTCGAGCAGATGATGAATCAGCTCAAGACCGCCGGCCGCAAGGAATTTCCGCTGGTGATCAAGGCCGACGTGCAGGGATCGATCGAAGCGATCGTCGGAGCTCTCGAAAAGCTTTCCACCGACGAGGTTGGCGCGCGCCTTATCTTCGCCGGCGTCGGCGGCATTACCGAATCCGATATCACACTCGCGGAAGCTTCCAACGCGGCTGTCATCGGCTTCAATGTCCGCGCCCACAAGGAGGCGCGCGAGGCCGCCGAGCAGGCCGGCATCGAAATCCGTTATTACGACATCATCTACAATCTCGTCGACGACGTGAAAAAGGCGATGTCGGGATTGCTGGCGCCGACCTTGCGCGAAACGATGCTCGGCAATGCCGTCATTCTCGAAATCTTCAAAGTATCGAAGGTCGGCAATGTCGCCGGCTGTCGCGTGACCGACGGTACCGTCGAACGCGGCGCCAATGTGCGGCTCATCCGCGACAGCGTCGTCGTGCACCAAGGCAAGCTGTCGCAGCTCAAGCGCTTCAAGGACGACGCCCGTGAAGTCGTTGCCGGCCAGGAATGCGGCATGGCTTTTGAAAACTACCAGGACATGAAAGTCGGCGACGTCATCGAGTGCTACCGGGTCGAGAGCGTGCAACGGACGCTTTAGTCGGGACAGGACCGTTCTCGGCCATCCGACCCTTGCTGGAAAGGCGCTCTTGTTCGCGGAAGAAAAAAGATGCCCGGCGGCAGGAAACGGGCATGATAAGCGCGAATTCGGCAAAAAATGAGTCGTAACCAACACCGCGATCAATCGGTCGGAGCCTCGCAGCGCCAATTGCGCGTCGGCGAACTCCTCCGCCACGAGCTCGCCGACATGCTGTCGCGTGGCGAAATCCACGATCCGGTGATCGAGGGGCACATGATCACGGTTCCGGAAGTGCGCATGGCCGCCGATCTGCGATTGGCGACCATCTACATCATGCCGCTCGGCGGTCGCGACGAGAAGCAGGTGCTGGATGCCCTGGAACGCAACAAACGATATATGCGCGGCGAGATCGCGCGGCGCGTTAACCTAAAGTTTGCACCTGAAATCAGATTTCGAATCGACGATCGATTCGCCGAGGCGGAACGGATCGAGAAGCTTTTGCGAACGCCTGGGGTCCGGCGCGATCTAGCCGACGAGAAAGACCGATGATAAACGGCGCAAAGAGCGTTTCGCCGAATGCCGTCTCTTCCGTCGCGACCACGGCCGCCGAACAATGCGCGGCTGGCGCGGATTATGGTTTACAAACGACAAACGCGCCGATTGCTCCGCCCGGGGTCGAATGTGTGAGCAAACCCGCGACGCGGGTGCCGAAGAAACGCAAGCGTGACGTCCATGGCTGGCTGGTGCTCGACAAACCCGTCGGCATGACATCCACTCACGCCGTTTCCGTCATCAAGCATCTGTTCGCCGCCAAGCGCGCCGGTCACGCGGGCACGCTCGATCCCTTGGCTTCGGGATGCCTGCCGATCGCGTTCGGCGAGGCGACCAAGACGGTGCCGTTCGTGGTGGACAGCCGAAAGACCTATCGCTTTACCGTCCGCTGGGGCGAGGAACGCGATACCGACGATGCCGAAGGCCGCGTCGTTGCAACGAGCGACGAGCGTCCCGACCGCGCGGCAATCGAGGCCCTGTTGGGCGGCTTCACCGGCACAATCGAGCAAGTGCCGCCGCGCTTTTCCGCCGTCAAGATCGGCGGCGAACGGGCCTATGATTTGGCCCGCGACGGCGAAACGGTCGAGCCCGCGCCGCGGCAAGTCACGATCCACCGCCTGGAACTTCTAGAAATCCCCGATCGGGATCATGCCACTCTTGCGGCGGAATGCGGCAAGGGAACCTATGTCCGCGCCCTCGCCCGGGACTTCGGACGGGTGCTCGGCGTATTCGGCCATGTTTGCGCCCTGCGGCGGAGCCGTGTGGGGCCCTTCGGCGAGGCCGACATGATCCCCCTGGAACAGGTCCAGTCTTTGTGCCATAGAGCGGCCTCCGGCGAGGGATACTTCGCCGATACGCTTCTGCCGATCGAGACCGCGCTGGACGACATCCCGGCGCTGGCCGTGAGCCCGGCAGACGCGGCAAGGCTCCAGAGGGGTCAGGCCGTATTGTTGCGCGGACGGGACGCTTCCATCATCCGCGGCATGGTTCAAGTCGCTTCGAGCGGTCAGCTCGTCGCGATTGCCGAGGCCGAACGGGGTGAAATCGTTCCCCGCCGCGTGTTTAATTTAACCGGCATCGTTGGTCGTGCCGGCAAACAAAAAGGTCGGTGACGATGTCGATAACCACTGCGCGTAAAGCGGAGCTTATCAAGACATATGCCGTTAAATCCGGCGATACCGGTTCGCCCGAAGTGCAGGTCGCGCTGTTGTCGGAGCGGATCAACAATTTGACGGAACACTTCAAGACTCACGTCAAGGACAACCACTCGCGGCGCGGGCTTTTGAAGCTCGTCTCGCAGCGGCGTCAGATTCTCGACTATCTCCGGCGCACGGACGACGGTCGCTACAAGGGACTTATAGAGCGACTGGGAATTCGGCGTTGAAAGCTTGCGTGCGGATAATCCGCGCGTTCGGCGGCGCGCACGGTGTGCCCGCCATTGCCGGCAGCAAAGCTGCCGATTCGTTGGAATGGGTTATTACCCGTCCCTATCTTAAGGAAGGTCCGAAGGCCATGGCAGGATCGCCAGATGCTGAACAGGCACTGCAGCAGTGTCGCGTCGACAGCCTCTCGCCGTCTTGCTTATGGCTTTCGCACTTTCGCGAAAACCATGAAAGACAATCGCAATGTTCAACATTCATCGTGTGCAACTTGACTGGGGTGGCCGCCAACTCACGCTAGAGACCGGTAGACTCGCGCGTCAAGCCGATGGGGCGGTCTACGCCTCTTACGGCGACACTTCAGTCCTCGCGACAGTTGTCGCGGCCAAGCAGCCTAAGGAAGGAATCGATTTCCTTCCGCTTACCTGCAATTATCAGGAAAAATATTACGCTGCGGGGCGCATTCCCGGCGGCTATTTCAAGCGCGAAGCGCGCCCCACCGAAAAGGAAACTCTGGTTTCCCGCCTCATCGACCGCCCGGTGCGGCCGCTATTCGCCGATGGCTGGCGGTGCGACACCCAGGTGATCGTGACCGTGCTGTCGCACGATCTGGAAAACGATCCCGACATCTTGGCGATGGTTGCGGCCTCGGCCGCGCTGACGCTGTCGGGCGTGCCGTTCATGGGGCCGATCGGCGCCGCACGCGTCGGCTTTATCAACGACGAATATGTGCTCAATCCGCAAATCGACGAAATGAGCGAAAGCCAGCTCGACCTCGTCGTCGCGGGTACGCAAGACGCCGTGCTGATGGTGGAGTCGGAAGCCAAAGAGCTGTCCGAAGACATCATGCTCGGCGCGGTGATGTTCGGCCATCGGCATTTCCAGCCGGTGATCGACGCCATCATCAAGCTCGCCGAGAAGGCGGCCAAGGAGCCGCGCGAGCTCACCTTGCCCGACAATGAGGCGCTCGAAAAAGAGATGCTCGGCTTGATCGAGAAAGACCTTCGCGCCGCCTATGCCATTCCCGACAAAATGCAGCGCCACAAGGCGCTCGACGCCGCCAAAGAGCGCGTCATGGGTCATTTCTGCCCACCGGACGTCGAGAACCCGAAATATCCGCAATTGCAGGTCGCCGGCGTCTTCAAGGAGCTCGAAGCCAAGATTGTGCGCTGGAATATTCTCGATACCGGCAGGCGCATCGACGGCCGCGACGTAAAGACGGTCCGCCCCATCGTTTGCGAAGTCGGGGTATTGCCGCGTACGCACGGCTCGGCCCTATTCACCCGCGGCGAGACGCAGGCCTTGGTGGTAGCCACACTCGGCACCGGCGAAGACGAACAGTTCATCGACGCCTTGCAGGGCACCTACAAGGAAACCTTCCTGCTGCACTACAATTTTCCACCGTTCTCGGTCGGCGAGACCGGCCGGCTCGGCGCACCGGGACGGCGCGAGATCGGTCACGGCAAGCTTGCCTGGCGGGCGATCCATCCCGTGCTGCCGCCGCATACCGAATTCCCCTACACGATCCGTGTGGTTTCCGAGATCACTGAGTCCAACGGCTCATCGTCGATGGCGACGGTGTGCGGCACCTCGCTGTCGCTCATGGATGCCGGCGTGCCGCTTAAGCGGCCGACCGCGGGCATCGCGATGGGATTGATCAAGGAACAGGAGCGCTTCGCCGTTCTTTCCGACATTCTCGGCGACGAGGACCATCTCGGTGACATGGACTTCAAAGTCGCCGGAACCGAACGCGGCGTCACCTCGCTGCAGATGGACATCAAAATCTCCGGCATCACCGAAGAGATCATGCGTATCGCGCTGGCCCAGGCCAAGGAGGGCCGAATGCACATCCTCGGTGAAATGAGCAGCGCGATCACCTCGGCGCGCGCCGAGCTCGGCGAATATGCCCCGCGCATCGAGGTCTTCTCGATTCCCGTCGATAAGATTCGCGAAGTCATCGGTTCGGGCGGCAAAGTCATCCGGGAAATCGTGGAGAAGACCGGCGCCAAAATCGATATTTCCGACGATGGCACCGTCAAGGTCGCTTCCGCCAAGGCGGATTCGATCAAGGCGGCGATCAATTGGATCAAGTCGATCGCGTCGGAGCCTGAGGTCGGCCACATCTACGAGGGCACTGTCGTCAAAGTCATGGACTTTGGCGCCTTCGTGAATTTCTTTGGCGCCAAGGACGGACTGGTGCACATCAGCCAGCTCGCGCCGCGGCGGGTGCAGAAAACCATCGACGTGGTCAAGGAAGGCGACAAGGTCAAGGTGAAGCTGCTCGGCTTCGACGAACGCGGCAAAGTCCGCTTGTCGATGAAGGCTGTCGATCAGCAAACCGGCGAGGATCTGGAGGCCAAGCAGAAGGCCGAAGGAAGCGAGCCGCATGAGGCGGCGGCTGGCGGCGCGGCGGAATAAACCGCGCGACGCTGTTTCGGAACACGGCAGCGGCCGCTGTACAGCGCGCATCGAGGTACAAGCTGTCGCAGGGTCATCCATGATCGATAAGCAAATCTTATCGAGAGTCTCAGCCAATACGATTAGACCTGATCGTGAGCTTCGGTCATGGTGGCCGCGTTATAATCGCGGAGCGACCCATATTGACGATCGCCAGCGGTATGGCGGTCGCGCCGCTCTGCGGCTCCGGACGGCGGAGCAATTGGGACATCGTCGATAGCGGCTCCCAGAAATCATAATGATCCTACACGGAACAACGCGAAGAAAATCACAGAACGCGATCGGAGAGAAAGATGGACGCGAAGACTGACGACAAGAGCGCCGGCAAGTGCCCGGTCATGCACACGACCGCAGCCCAGTCGAACCGAGACTGGTGGCCGAACCAGGTGAACGTTCAGGTTCTCCACCAGCACTCCCCGTTGTCGGACCCGATGGGCGAGGCGTTCGACTACGCCAAGGAATTCAAGAGCCTCGACCTTAACGCCGTGATCAAAGACCTTCAGGCCTTGATGACGGACTCGCAGGATTGGTGGCCGGCCGACTATGGCCATTACGGACCGCTGTTCATTCGGATGGCGTGGCATAGCGCAGGCACCTATCGCATCGGCGACGGCCGCGGCGGCGGCGGAGACGGCCAACAGCGCTTCGCGCCGCTCAACAGCTGGCCGGACAACGCAAACCTCGACAAAGCGCGCCGGCTGCTCTGGCCGATCAAGCAGAAATACGGCCGGAAAATCTCCTGGGCCGACCTGATGATTCTCGCTGGCAACGTTGCGCTTGAATCGATGTGTTTCAAGACGTTCGGTTTCGGCGGCGGACGCGAGGATGTTTGGGAGCCCGAACAGGACGTCTACTGGGGCCCCGAAGGTAAGTGGCTGGCGGACGAACGCTACAGCGGCGACCGCGACCTGCAAAATCCGCTCGCCGCCGTACAGATGGGTCTGATCTACGTCAATCCGGAAGGGCCGAACGGCAAACCGGATCCGGTCGCCGCGGCGCGGGATATCCGTGAGACGTTTGCGCGCATGGCGATGGACGATGAAGAAACGGTCGCGCTCATTGCCGGCGGTCATACCTTCGGCAAAACCCACGGCGCCGGCGCCGCGTCACTGGTGGGTCCGGCGCCGGAAGCCGCCGGCATCGAGGAGCAGGGCCTCGGCTGGAGGAGCAAATTCGGCACGGGCAAAGGGGCCGATGCGATCACCGGCGGCCCGGAAGTTATCTGGTCCTCAACGCCGACGAAGTGGAGCAACAATTTCTTCTCGAACCTGTTCGGCTACGAATGGGAGCTGACCAAGAGCCCGGCCGGCGCCTATCAGTGGAAGGCGAAAAACGGTGCGGCAACAATTCCGGACGCTTACGATGCGTCGAAGCGGCACGTGCCGACGATGCTGACCACGGACCTCTCGTTGCGGTTCGATCCGGCTTATGAAAAGATTTCGAGGCGCTTCTACGAGAATCCGGATCAATTCGCGGACGCATTCGCGCGTGCGTGGTTTAAGCTCACGCACCGCGACATGGGTCCGATCGCGCGTTACCTCGGCCCGCTCGTTCCGAAGGAAGAGCTGAAGTGGCAAGACCCGATCCCCGCCGTCAATCATCCGCTGATCGGGGATCAGGATATTGCCGCACTGAAGGCCAAGATTCTCGCGTCCGGGCTGTCCGTATCCCAGCTGGTCTCGACGGCCTGGGCGTCGGCATCGACGTTCCGCGGCTCCGATAAGCGGGGCGGAGCCAACGGCGCGCGCATTCGTCTCGCGCCGCAGAAGGATTGGGACGTCAACCAGCCGGCGCAGTTGGCGAAGGCACTGCAGACGCTCGAAGCGATCCAAAACGAGTTCAACGCTTCACAGTCCGGTGGAAAGAAGGTCTCGCTTGCCGATCTAATCGTTCTTGGCGGCGGTGCGGCGATCGAGAAAGCCGCAAAGGCCGCCGGGATCGACGTGAAGGTTCCATTCGCCCCGGGGCGCATGGACGCGTCGCAGGAGCAAACCGACGCGCACTCCTTCGCCCCGCTCGAGCCGACCGCAGACGGGTTCCGCAACTATCTGCGCGGTAAGCAGCTGATGTCGGCTGAGGAGCTGTTGGTGGATCGGGCGCAATTGCTGACGCTGACGGCGCCCGAGATGACGGTTCTGATCGGCGGCCTGCGTGTGCTGGGCGCAAACGTCGGAAAGTCCACGCGCGGCGTCTTCACCGCGCGGCCCGAAACGCTGACGAACGACTTTTTCGTCAATCTACTCGACATGAACACGCGGTGGCAGCCGTCCGCCGGCTCCGAAGGCGTTTACGAGGGGCGCGACTGCAAGACGAACGAGGTCAAGTGGACCGGCACCCGTGTCGACCTGATTTTCGGTTCGCACTCCCAGCTTCGGGCGCTTGCGGAGGTTTATGCGTGCGCGGACGCGAAGGAGAAGTTTGTCAAAGACTTCGTGGCGGCGTGGACTAAGGTGATGAACCTCGACCGCTTCGATCTCGTTTGATCGCGGTGGAAGCTTTTCGAGCGGCGCCTTCGGGCGCCGCTCTGTTTTTAGTCGGCGATGACGATGGGGCTCGGCGCGCCCGCTGGCCTGCCGCCCGGCCGGCGCATCAAGAAGAGCAAGACCATTGCCGGCGCGCTAACTATGAGCATAAGCTTGAAATCGTCCATATAGGCGATGATCGAGGCCTGGCGCGTAATCTCGTCGTTCAAAGCGCTCAAGCCCGCCTGCGTGGCGCTGTTCCAATAGAGATAAGCGCCACCGGATTGCAGCATGCGATTGAACGGCGTCACATTGCCGGCAAGCGCGGCGTGCTCGATTTGCGTGTTTTGCGCGAGCAGGAAGGATGCGACCGAGACGCCAATCGAGCTTCCGACATTGCGGACCAGACTGAACAGAGCTGTGCCATCGGTGCGCAATTCGGGCGGCAGGGTCGCAAAGGCGACGACCTGGAGCGGCGTGAAAACCAGGCCCAGTCCCGCGCCTTGGATCAAAGTCGTGATGGTAAGCGACCAGGGCCCGATATCTGGCGTCCAACCCACCATCTCCCGCGCCGATTCGGCGAGCAAGACGAAGCCCGCGAACATCAACAGCCGGGGATCGATGCGGTTGACCAGTCGGCCGGCGGCCAGCATGGCGATCATCGTTCCGGCCCCGCGCGGCGCCATCAATAGGCCGGCTTCAGCGACGGGATAATGGCCCAAGGTCTGCAGATAGGGGGCGAGTAGCGCCGAGCTCGCCAGCAAGACCATGCCGACGGCGAACATGACCAATAGACCGATGCTGAAATTCAGATCGCGAAGGATCCGAGGCGGAATGAACGGCCGTTTGGCCATCGCCAGGTGGACGACGAAGAGATAAAGCCCGAGCGCCGCGAGCGCCGCCTCAACGACGATCTCGGTCGAGCCGAACCAGTCTTTCACTTCGCCACGGTCGAGCACGAGCTGCAGCGCGCCAAGGCCGAGGCTAAGCGCGGCAAAGCCGATCCAATCGAATTTCATTGCCGCGTTGCCGTTCCGCTCGCGGAGGAACAACGCAAGACCCGCGATGCCGAGGATGCCGAACGGCACATTGATGAAAAACACCCAGCGCCAATCGTAGACGTCGGTCAGATAGCCGCCCAATGTCGGACCGAGAATCGGGCCGACCATCACGCCCACGCCCCATAGCGCCATGGCGGAGCCGCGCTGTTCCAACGGAAAAAGATCGAGCATGGTCGCTTGCGACAACGGCACGAGGCCGGCGCCGAAGGCGCCTTGCAGCAAGCGGAACATCACCATCTGGTCAAGGCTTTCGGCAAGACCGCAGAGGACTGAGGCGAAGGTGAAACCGGCCAAGCAGGCGATGAACAGCGTCTTGCGTCCGAAGCGAGCGGACAACCAACCGATCGGTGCGGTCATGATCGCCGCGGCGACAATGTAGGATGTCAGTACCCAAGTGATCTGATCCGGCGCCGCAGCGAACGAGCCTTGCATATAGGGAAGCGCCACATTGGCGATTGTCGTGTCGAGCGCTTGCATCAGCGTCGCCAGCACCGTGCAGGCGCTGACAATGGCTCGGAAGCCGCCGTTTGGCTGATCGGTTTTTGCAAGCATCGCCGTGGTCGTGCCGGATTAGAGCAGGCTGGAGAAACCGCGCCGATGGCCGGTATCGATCTCGACCGTGGCGCTCATGCCGGCCCGCAGCGGCAGCTTTTCGGAATTGGGATCGACCTGCACCCGAACGGGGATGCGCTGCACGACCTTAACCCAGTTGCCGCTCGAATTCTGCGCCGGCAGGATGGAAAATTCCGAACCTGCCGCGGGCGCAATGCTTTGCACGGTGCCCGACCAAACGTGGCCCGGATAGGTGTCGACAAAGACGTCGACGTGGTCGCCAGGCTTCACGTGAGTGAGATCGGTTTCCTTCATATTGGCATCGACCCAGATGTCGTTTGTTCCAACCAAACCGACCGCGCCGGTATTGGTCAGCGCCGCAGTCTGCGCGACGAGATAAGTGCCGGGCTGCAGCGTATCGACTTGCGTCACCACGCCGTCGAATGGCGCGCGCACGATCGTATGGTCGAGCTGACGCTGCGCCTCATCGACTTGTGCCTTGGCCTGCAAATATTGCGGATGCTGCTCCACGGGGATGTCGGCATTGCCGCCGAGCCGCGCGAGCTGAACGCGCGACTGTTCCTCAAGCGCCTGCAGTTTTGCCTTGTCGGCATCGAGCGTGTAGCGCGCCTGATCGTAGCTCGACTGCGAAACGGTGGCGCTGCGCAAGAGCGCCGCATCGCGAGCGAAGGTGGTCTGATCCAACTCGACCTGCGCCGCCTCCGCGGCGACGTCGTTTCGCATGCGCGTGTAGTCTTGCTTCATGGCCTGGATGTTGAGCGCGGTCTGCGCCAAGTTCCCATTGGCGTTGTCGAGCGCGATCTGAAACTGCTTCGGATCGAGACGGAATAGAACGTCGCCGGCTTTGATGGGTTGACCTTCGTGTACATCGACAGAGCTGACGATGCCGGAAACATCGGTGGACACCATGAGCTTCGCCGCGTGCACATAGGCATCGTCGGTCGACACATAGCGGCCGCCGGCGACGTACGAAAATCCGCCGACCAGGAACGCGGCGAGTGGCAGGACCACCATTAAAAGGATGCGCTTGCGCCGGCGGAGCGTGGCGACAAAGGGCGATAAGCGCGGCTTCACCGCAGCCTCGGCCGGAACCAATTTCAGGATCGTATCAACCATGGCGCTGTTCTCCCGCGGGAGCCGGGGCCCGCTGGGCAATGGCCTGGCGCAAGTTCTCCTTCACGGTGGCAAGTTGCGCCACCATTCGCTCGATGCTCTCGCGTTCCACGCCCGCGAGCGCAGTCGCCATCAATTCGTCGCCGAGATCGCCGAGCCGTTCGAGCAGCGGACGCGCGCTGGCGGTGAGATAGAGCCGGTTGGCGCGGCGGTCGTTCGGATCGGGCCGGCGTTCGATGAGCCCTGAACGGCAGAGCCGGTCCAGCAGGCGGGTCAGCGTGATCGGTTGCAGGTCGAGCATGTCAGCAAGCTCAGACTGTTTGAGACCCTCGAAGCGGTCGAGCCTGACCAAAACGACCCATTGGGCGCGCGTGATCCCAAATTGCGCGGCTCTATAGTCGGCATAGGTGCGTAGCATGCGAGCTACGTCATTGATAGAAAAAGCAAATTCTCTATTCAGGGAACGTGGCAGCATGGCATCCGACCGGGTAAAAGTACATACTTAATATAAGCGAACTTATGACTTTTTACTAGGGAAATCTTGAGTCCCAGCATTGCGCTGGGATCAGGACAGCGGACTCCTAAAGCGATCCAGCCTTGGATTCAGACTAGGCCAAGCTCCGCAAAAGCCGCGATGTGATGGTCGGCGGCGCTCTGCGCAAAGCAACAGAACACGATGCGTCCGATGCCGCGCTGCGACGCCGCGAGCTCGCCGGCGACCGTGCCGACCGCAATCCGCGCAGCGCGGTCCGCCGGGAAACCGTAGACTCCCGTCGATATCGCGGGAAACGCCAAGGATGCGAGCCGGTGCGCGGCAGCGAGGTCGATAGCGCAGCGATAGCACGATGCCAGCAACTCTTCCTCGCGCGCGCTTCCGCCCCGCCAGACTGGTCCCACGGCATGGATGACGTGCTTTGCCGGTAACCGATAGCCGCGGGTAATTTTTGCCGATCCGGTTTCGCAGGCGCCAAGCGACCGGCATTCCGCCAGCAGATCCGGTCCGGCGGCGCGGTGGATGGCCCCATCGACCCCGCCGCCGCCAAGCAGGCTCCGGTTCGCCGCATTGACCACGGCATCGACTGCAAGCGTCGTGATATCGGCGACGCAGATTTCAAGCCGCGTCGACCCGACCTCGGCGGTGAGAAGCGGCGGGGAAACTGACGTCGTCGCGCACATGAAGGATAATATATCACGCCCATTCGGCTTGCGCCTCCGCGCGCAGATCGACGGTGCTCTTCACGCCGATATCGTCGAAATGCTGGTCGAGAAAACGACGCGCCGCGCGTTTACCGCTGACGTGAAGCATGTCGAAGAAGTCGTAATCGTTGGATAGCCTGCTGAACGAATCGAAGTGAGTGCCGAAACGGTCGAGCACGATGCGGTGGACGTTGATGCGCCGGTATTGTCCCGGACCGGTGCCGCGCGGCAGCTTGCCTTGGTCGATCAATCGGGCGACGAATTCGATAGCGCGATATTCGCCGATCAGCGAGGAGTTGAATGTGATCTCGTTGATGCGATTCATGATCTCGCTGGACGACATCGGCGTCGCTTGCCGGAACAGGGGATTGATCTGAACGACGAGCACGTCTTCCGTCGTCGTGGTGCGGAAAAACGGAAAGATGACCGGATTGCCGAGATAACCGCCGTCCCAATAGGGCACGCCGTCGATTTCGACGGCGCGGAACAGCAGCGGGAGGCAGGCCGACGCCATGACCGCGTCCACAGTGATGCGATCGCGTGGGAAAATCCGCACCCGGCCCGTCTGCACGTTGGTTGCGGAGACAAAAAGCTGCAAATTGCTGTCGGCGCGCAGCTTGTCGAAATCGACAAATCGCTCGATCAAATCCTTCAACGGATTGATGTTGAGCGGATTGACGTCATAGGGCGAAAAATAGCGCGACAGCGTATCGAACCAGGCCTGCACCGGCGTGCCTTCAAGCGGCGTGAACGACAAGATGCGCTCTATAACCGCGCGCTGCAGCGCCGGTAGATTGCCGGTGCTCGATGCCGAACGCCAGAACTCGGCAAGCCGCTTTTGGGCTTCCTCGCGCCCGCCTCTGCAAAGACCGTCAGCCAGCATCACGGCATTGATGGCCCCCGCCGAAGTGCCCGAGATTCCCTCGATGCTCAGCCGCTCGTCGCTCAAGAGGTGATCAAGCACGCCCCAGGTGAACGCGCCGTGCGCGCCGCCTCCTTGCAGCGCAAGATTGATGCGTTTAGTCTTCGTGGAGCCCTTTTGGTCCGCCGCGCGCGAAGGCAACAACGTGTTCAGAAGCTTCTTCATTCTCAAGCTCGCTTAAATCCCGTCCCGTGCAATCGCACATCGAGCGGCCAGAATAGCAATGCCGAAATCACCCGGTATTTTCGCTACTGAATCGTTCGTTTTTTGTCGCGAATGACGATGACGGCGGCGTTACATGTGCCACCGCTTTGAAAAATTCATTCAGCCGTCCAACCGCCATCGATCGACAAGTTTGCGCCCGTGATCGCTTTGGCGGAATCGGAGCAAAGATAGACGGCGAGGTCGGCGACCTCCTCAACGGTGACGAATTCCTTCGTCGGCTGCGCCGCCAACAAGACATCGCGTTTGACCTGCTCTTCGGTCATGCCGCGGGCCTTTGCGGTATCGGGAATCTGTTTTTCGACCAACGGAGTCCAAACATAGCCGGGGCTGATGCAGTTGCAGGTGACGCCAAAGGTAGCGAGTTCGAGCGCCACCGTCTTGGTCAATCCGGCAAGTCCGTGCTTTGCGGAGACGTAAGCGACCTTAAACGGCGAGGCGACGAGCGAATGCGCCGAGGCGGTATTGATGATGCGGCCCCATTTGCGCGACTTCATCCCCGGTACCGCGGCGCGGATCGTATGAAAGGCGGAAGACAGATTGATCGCGATAATCTGGTCCCATTTCTCAACTGGAAAGTCTTCGATCGGCGCGACGAACTGGATGCCGGCATTGTTGACGAGCACGTCAAGCGTGCCGAACGTCTTCTCGCTAGCGCGGACCATCTCGGCGATCTCGGACGGCTTGGTCATGTCGGCGGCCGAGTAGACGGCCTTCACCTTGAAGTCCGCCTCGATGGCGGCGCGCTCCTTTTCGATTGCATTCTTGTCGCCAAAGCCGTTGATCGTGACATTGGCGCCTTGCGCTGCAAGCGCGCGTGCGATGCCAAGGCCGATACCCGAGGTCGAACCAGTCACCAGCGCGGACTTTCCCTTCAACATGTGAGTCCCCAGTTTCCTTGCGACGCCGGGTAAATTCCATCCCGGCGGCCGGGAATCTGGGCTGCTTCTTGTTGCGGTGCAACATAAAACTGCGCGGCGCCTCTCACCTTTTCGCGATCCCTGCACGATCCGCTAAAGTGCCGGAAAACCCTACCCGCTAATGGCAAAAACGATCCCCGCAAATCGAGTTCGGCAAATCATGTGGCGTGCAATCTTTCCGGCGCCGGATCACGAACCATGGCCGTCCGCTGCGGCGGCAAGTCCTGCAAGCTTTGCCGTCGAGCCGCCGTCCCGCTCGGCGCCGCCGGAACGCTCAAAGCCTCGTCGCGCGCCGCTGGATTTTCACCGGAGAGTCCCGTGATCGAAATCGTCGGCATCTGCTCGCATTGCCGCGAACGATAACTTAAATGCAATCGAAATAAGCCGCAGTGACATCCCCTCCGTCGTCCCGTCCGCTCGATGCGACTGCCATTGCAGTGACGATCGGACTTTGCTTGAGCTGGGGCTTCAACAACGTCGCCATCAAGCTTGCAATTTACGACATCCCGCCCCTGATCCAATCCTCGGCGCGCTCGTTGATCGCGGCGCTTCTGGTTGGACTATGGACGCGCGCACGCGGCATTGCCTTGTTCAAGCGCGACGGCACGCTCAAAGCCGGTATCCTGGCGGGCATTCTGTTCGCGCTCGAGTTTCTCTTGATCTATCGCGGCCTGCTCTGGACCACTGCAACGCGCGGCGTTTTGTTTCTTTATCTCGCGCCGTTCTTTGTCGTCATTGGATCACGCTGGCTCATACCGGGCGATCACTTTCGCGCCACACAGTGGCTTGGCTTGCTGCTCTCGTTCTTGGGCATTGTCATCGCTTTCGGGCTGCCGACGCCTGCGAACGATTCGCGGCAGGTTTTCGGCGATATCATGCTGATCGGCGCCGCTGCCGCATGGGCGGCAACCACGCTGACCATCAAGGCGAGCGCGCTCAATCGCGTCAGCGCCGAAAAAACCCTTCTCTACCAGCTTGTCGTTTCCGCGCCTTTGCTCGGCGCGGGCGCCGTCCTGTTCGGCGAGCATATCGCCGACGCACCCTCGGCCGTAGCGCTCGGGGCATTCGCCTATCAGACCATCTGGGTGGTGAGCATTACCTTCACCATCTGGTTCGTTCTAGTCGTGCGTTATTCCGCGACGAGGCTGTCGGTGTTCACATTCCTAACGCCGCTTTTTGGCGTGGCGGCCGGTCACATTGTGCTCGACGAACCGCTGACGCCGGCCTTCGCCGTCGCGGTGACCTCGGTTGCCGCTGGCCTCCTCCTCGTCAACAGGCCCCGGTGACGCTATATCCATAGCGCCATACGGCTCGGCGGCGCCCTCGCCTAGCGCAGGCGCGCATTCTAACCCCTTGATTAGCTTAGGAACTTGCCAATGATGGAGTTTCCCCGTCCGGCCGAAAGGCACCATACCGTCGGCGTGAAAGTCGGCCATGTGACGGTCGGCGGCGGCGCGCCGATCGTCGTGCAGTCGATGACCAATACCGATACCGCGGACGCCGAAGCGACGGCGAAACAAGTGGCGGCGTTGGCGCGCGCGGGATCGGAGATCGTGCGCATCACGGTCGATCGCGACGAGGCGGCGGCGGCCGTGCCGCATATCAAGGAGCGGCTCGGCAAAATGAATGTCGACGTGCCGATCGTCGGCGATTTTCACTACATCGGACATAAGCTCCTCGCCGACCACCCCGCCTGCGCGGAGGCGCTCGATAAGTATCGAATCAATCCCGGCAATGTGGGCTTTAAGGAGAAAAAAGACCGCCAGTTCGGCGCCATCGTCGAAACGGCGATCCGACACAACAAGCCGGTCCGTATCGGCGCCAATTGGGGCTCGCTCGACCAGGAGTTGCTCACCCATCTGATGGACGAAAATGCGCGTTCCAATCGGCCGGTGGACGCTCGCGACGTCACGCGCGAAGCGATGGTGCAATCGGCGCTGTTGTCGGCCGAACGCGCGGAGGAGATCGGACTGCCGCGCTCGAAAATCATTCTCTCCGCCAAAGTGTCGGCCGTGCAGGATCTCATTGCGGTCTACAGCGAATTGGCGCGGCGCTGCGATTACGCCTTGCATCTTGGCTTGACGGAGGCCGGTATGGGCTCGAAGGGCATCGTCGCTTCTTCGGCGGCGATGGGCGTTTTATTACAGCAAGGCATCGGCGACACGATTCGCATTTCGCTTACGCCGGAGCCAAATGGCGATCGCACGCTCGAGGTCAAGGTCGCACAGGAATTATTGCAGACGATCGGCTTGCGAACCTTCGTGCCGCTGGTCGCCGCTTGTCCGGGCTGCGGTCGTACCACTTCGACCACCTTCCAGGAGCTCGCCGCCAATATTCAGAGCTTCATTCGCGAATCGATGCCGGAGTGGAAGGCGCGCTATCCCGGCGTCGAAGGACTCAACGTCGCGGTGATGGGCTGCATCGTCAACGGTCCCGGCGAATCAAAGCACGCCGACATCGGCATTTCGCTGCCGGGTACCGGTGAGCAGCCGACGGCGCCGGTCTTCATCGACGGCAAGAAGGCCATGACGCTGCGGGGGCCGACATTAGCCGCCGATTTTCAGAAGATCGTCGTCGACTACATAGAGCGGCGATTCGGTTCGGCGGCCGGGCGGACAGCGGCCGAGTGACCTTTGTAAATGAATTATTGATTCAGTAACGCGCCAGGCTGGTTGTGAGAGCGCCTCGGTGGCTGCCATTTTTGAGAAAATGGTTGCCGAATAAACACAGTAGCCGGAAATCACACGGTTTATCGCCGGTTTATTGGCTCGAAGCCTCGACAGCACGCCGCGGGTCATCCACCATGCGCGTTAACCATATCGCGACTGCTCCCCATCCCGGCATTCCTAGCAGGCTGATATGGAGGGGGTTATCACAATGAAGCGGTCTTTCCTCGCTGCGCTGGCCCTGGTCTTGCTGATCGGGCTACAGCCGCAGGCTGCTCGCGCTCAGGACAATGGGTGGAATGCGCTATGGTCGTGGTTGTCCCACGGTCAGGATCCGCGCCTAACCGCCGTTGGCATCGGCGTTGGCACCGCGTCGACTGCGGCTTCATTTGCGGCAACGGCTCATCATCACGGCCATATCGGCGACGGCGTTTTCATCAGCGCCTGGGCGGCAACCTCATACGGTTGCGCGGTGGTTTACCCGATGGTCGGGACGGTCGTGTTGAATCGTCCGCTGACGCCGCGCGAAGCCTATGTGGGCATGGCCGACTGTGTTCTTCCGTTCATCGGCGGCTGGCTCGTCGATGCGGCGCTTCCGCACGATGCCTGGACGGATGGTCTGCCTCCTCCTACAGCCCACCGGCATCACTAGAGCAGGATCGCTTCAGATTGAATCGATCGCGGCTCTGGTTATTTCATGAGGCACGATCTTTTTCGGAAAACCGGTTTCCACTTATCTGGATCATGCCCTAATCGCTGAAGAATTAAAAAAGCCGGTTCCGGTGGCCGGCTTTTGCTTTTTCTCGCGTCGCTCGATGGCGATGAAAAAGCGCTATCTTTTTTCCAGCCGGCGCAGCACTTCGTCAAGCTGATCGAGATTGCGATAGCGGATGCTTAGAACCCCGCCGCGTTTTCCTTCATCAATGCTGACCGCAAGACCGAGCGCATCGGATAGGCGCTTTTCGAGCGCGGTCAAATTCGCGCCTTTCGCGGCGTTACGACGCGAGGCGCGGGCATGGCCGCGCGCCTTGCCGTCTTTATCCGTAGCATGCCGCGCCATTGCCTCGACTTGGCGCACATTGAGGCCACGGGCGACGATGTCCTCAGCAAGCTTTTCCGCATTCGGCTGTCCGATCAGCATCCGCGCATGACCGGCGGAAAGCTGGCCCGAGGAAATGTAGGACTTCACCGTTTCGGGAAGCTTCAAAAGGCGCAGCGTATTGGCGACGTGGCTGCGGCTTTTGCCGATGATTTTTGCGATCTCGTCTTGGCTATTGCCGAATTCCTCCATCAAAGCGCGATAGCCCTCCGCTTCTTCGAGGGCGTTGAGGTCGGCGCGCTGCACGTTCTCGATGATCGCAAGTTGAAGCGCCTCGGCGTCGGTGGCTTCGATGACGACGACGGGCACTTCGTGCAATCCGGCTCGCTGCGCCGCGCGCCAGCGGCGTTCGCCAGCGATAATTTCGTAAGTCTCCGCCGACCCGCGCACCGGCCGCGCCACGATCGGCTGGATGATACCGCGCTCACGCAGCGAAGCGGCGAGTTCGTCAAGCTCGGCATTGGGAAAGGCGCGGCGCGGATTGCGCGCATTGGGCTGGAGCGCGCCGGTCGGCAAGCGGCGCTGGCCGCGCGGCCGCTCGACGGACGTCTCGGCCGCCATTTCGCCGATCAAGGCGGCGAGGCCGCGTCCCAGGCGCGACCGCGTCGCGTCTTCCGCCGTCGCCGGCTTTCCCAGATTGGCGCTCATCTTAGCGACTCACCCAGCGCATACTTTCGCTCCCGCTGGATCACCTCGGTCGCGAGCCGCAAATAGGCTTCGCTGCCGCTGCATTTGAGGTCGTAAACCAGGACCGGCTTGCCGTAGGACGGCGCTTCCGAGACGCGGACATTCCGCGGCACGATCGTCTCGTAGACTTTGGCACCCATGAATTCGCGCACGTCGGCGACGACCTGCGCCGACAGATTGTTGCGCGCATCGTACATCGTCAGCACCACGCCGTGGATGGTGAGATCCGGATTGAGTTGCGCGCGCACGGATTCGACCGTCTTGAGCAGTTGCGACAAACCTTCGAGCGCGAAGAATTCGCATTGCAGCGGCACCAGAATAGCGTTCGCCGCGGCCATCGCATTCACCGTCAGGAGATTAAGCGACGGCGGACAATCCACCAGCACGTAGGTGAATTTCACCGCTCCGTCCGCATTGAGTCGGCCGAGCGCTCCGCGCAAACGATAAGCGCGATCGCGCGCTTGACCGATTTCCAGCTCAAGTCCGGAAAGATCGAGCGTAGACGGCGCGAGGTAGAGCCGAGGCACCGCCGTGGGCACGATCGCGTCGCGTAAGGCGGCTTGCGCGGTCAGCACGTCGTACGTCGAATAACGCCGATTGCGGCGATCGATGCCGAGCCCTGTCGACGCGTTTCCTTGCGGATCGAGATCGACGATTAGAACATCCTCGCCGATCGCGGCGAGCGCGGTGCCGAGATTGATGGCCGTTGTCGTTTTGCCGACGCCGCCTTTCTGGTTGGCGACGGCAAGCACGCGCATCCGTTTCGCCGGCTGCATCAGAGGCGCCGGATTGGACGTTGAAGCGGCAAGGACGTCCGACAGAGTTTGAGCGGCTTCATTCATAGCGCGGCACTTTCACAACCGTAGGCACGTGATGCAACTACAAGTAGCGCAGCGCCTCGGCTACTTAGGCTCTGCGTGCCGAATCACAACAACGCGTGACCTTGGATCCGTTCGACTCGGAACTAAAGAGGCTTGAATGGTCCAACATTTAGCGGCCTCGGTCAATTCGCCATCCACATCTTGACCCTTCGGAAACAGGCCCTTGGCGCCCCTTTTCAACAGAGGATAAGCGATTTTCAAAAGTTCAGGCAGCGGCGCGAGCGCGCGGGCCGTCACGACATCGAGCGGCCGATCGAAACTCTTGATGAAATCGTCGGACCTCTGCGCATGCACGATCGCGGCAGCGCCGGTGACGCGGACGGCTTCGCGCAGGAACGCGGCTTTCTTTTTGTTGCTTTCGACAAGGTGAACTTCCGCCGGAAGCGAATCGGCAAGCGCGCAGGCAATCACCAGACCGGGGAAGCCCGCGCCGGAACCGAGATCGGCCCAGCGGCGGGCTTCCGGCGCGAGCGCAAGGAGCTGCAATGAATCGGCAATGTGGCGCGTCCACAGCACCGGCAGTGTTGACGCTGCGATGAGATTAATGCGGCTCTGCCAATCAAGAAGGAGCGCAACGAATCGATCCAGGCGATCGGCTGTTTCACGTGAAACAGACAGCAGCTCTAGCGCGCGAGCGCGGTCCGCCGAGAGGTCAGGCGGCGCCACTTGCGGATCGACTTGCTGCCGACTTGCTCGCCAAGTTGCGGCGAGGCCGACGCATATGGGCGACCAAAAGCGTCAGCGCGGCGGGCGTGATGCCGTCGATCCGGCTGGCCTGTCCGATAGTCCGCGGACGGTGAAGCTCAAGCTTTTGTCGGACTTCGTTCGATAGTCCCGGCAGGGTCGCATAATCGATGTCCGCATCAAGAACGAGACTCTCGTCGCGGCGATAAGACTGCACATCGGCCGCCTGCCGGCTGAGATAGACGTGATATTTCGCATCGATCTCAAGCTGCGCGGCAATCCTCGAGTCGAGCATACCGAATTCGGGCCAGATCCTCGCCAGACCAGCGACGGTGATTTCGGGAAAAGACAACAACTCGAAAGCGCAGCGGCGCTGTCCGTCCTTGCGCAAGGCAAGACCCTTTTGCGCGGCCTCATTCGGCGTCAGCGTTTTTTTCCGGGCCAAGCGGTGTGCGCCATCCAGCGCCGTCGTCTTGGCGCGGAAAATTTCCGCACGCGCCGTTCCTACGCAGCCGAGAGCGATGCCCCTGCCCGTCAGCCGCTGGTCGGCGTTGTCCGCCCGCAGCGTCAGGCGGTACTCCGCGCGCGAGGTAAACATGCGATAAGGCTCGCTGACCCCGCGTGTGACCAGATCGTCGATCATCACCCCGAGATAGCCTTCGGCCCGGTCGAATAAGATCGGTACAGCGCCGCCGGCGCAGGCGGCTGCATTGAGTCCGGCCACGAGACCTTGCGCGGCGGCCTCTTCGTAGCCGGTGGTCCCGTTGATCTGGCCGGCGAGGAACAGGCCACGCAACCGCTTCGTTTCGAGCGATGGATGAAGTTCTCGCGGATCGACGTAATCGTATTCGATGGCATAGCCCGGCCGGATTAGGCGCGCACGTTCGAGACCGGGAATGGTCGCGATCAGCGCCGCCTGCACCTCCTCGGGCAACGACGTCGAAATCCCGTTGGGATAGACGGTTGTGTCGTCGAGCCCCTCGGGTTCGAGAAAAATCTGATGCCCGTCGCGCTCGCCGAAGCGCACGATCTTGTCTTCGATGGACGGGCAATAACGCGGGCCGCGGCTTTTGATCTGGCCTGAATACATCGGCGAGCGGTGCACGTTGGCGCGAATGACATCGTGCGTCGCCGGCGTCGTGCGGGTGATGCCGCACTGGACCTGAACATTGGTGATGCGCTGGGTCAGCATCGAGAACGGCTCGGGCGGATCGTCGCCTGGCTGCATTTCGATGCTCCTCCAGTCGATCGTCGTGCCGTCAAGTCTGGCCGGCGTGCCGGTCTTGAGCCGGCCGAGTTCGAAGCCGGCGCACTCAAGCGTGCGGGAAAGACCGAGCGCTGGCGCCTCGCCCATTCGTCCGGCTGGAATCTGGCGTTCCCCGATATGGATGAGCCCGCGCAGGAATGTGCCTGTGGTAAGGACCACGGCGCGTGCGGCAAGCATCTGTCCGTCCGAAAGCCGAACGCCCTCTGCCCGGCCATCGCCGAGCAGATCGTCAACCTCGGCTTCGATGACCGCGAGATTGGCAATGCTGCGAATCGCACTTTGCATGGCCGCCGCATAGAGCCTGCGGTCGGCTTGGGCGCGCGGGCCGCGCACCGCAGGTCCCTTGCGGCGGTTGAGCATGCGAAATTGAATTCCGGCAGCATCGGCCACACGACCCATCAGACCGTCGAGCGCATCGATCTCGCGGACCAGATGGCCCTTGCCCAGACCGCCGATGGATGGGTTGCACGACATGGCGCCGACGCTGCTAAAGCGCTGGGTGACGAGAACAGTCCGCGCGCCCATGCGGGCTGCGGCCGCTGCCGCTTCGCAGCCCGCATGTCCGCCTCCCACCACAATTACATCGAAGCGATCGTCCATCGGACTCTTCCAAATCGCAGCCGTTTTAGTGAAGGCCAAATCGGCGGTCAAAAGCTGCCGTGTTTCACGTGAAACATGGCCGCGCGGCATGCCTTTCGGGTCATGCCCTCGTAGCCGTTCACTTAACCATTCATTTACCAATACAGAAGTCGCGAAAGATTGCGTCCAAAACCTCCTCGACATCGACGCGGCCCGTTAATCGTCCGAGGCTCGTGGCCGCCCGGCGTAATTCTTCGGCGATCAATTCCTCGCGCGGATCTTTAGTCGCGCTTTCGGCCAAGGCACAGTCGATCGCCGCGACTGTTTCCTCAAGCGCCCGGCGATGACGGGCGCGCGTAACTAGCGACGCTTCCGCGCCTGCCAAGCAGTCACCGGCGAAACGCGACAGCGCCGACACAAGCACATCGACGCCCTCGCCTCGCGCCGCCGATACGGAAAAAGTGAACTCGTATTCGCTCTTAGTCCGCCGTTCCTCGGTCGCCGTGGCCCTCCGATCTTCGACCAAATCGATCTTGTTTTTGATAAGCCAGACCGGCGAGCCTTTGGCCGTCGGTGGAACCTCCTCGCTCAATGGCCCGGCAGATAGGTCAGTGACCCACAGCACCAAATCGGCCGAAGCGGCGCGCTCGCGAGCACGACGGACCCCTTCCAGTTCCACAGGCTCTGCGCTGTCGCGAATTCCCGCCGTGTCGAGAAGCGTGACCGGATAGCCGTCAAGATCGAGATGCACTTCGAGGATATCGCGCGTGGTGCCTGCATAGGGCGATACGATAGCCGCTTCGCGCCGCGCCAGCCGATTGAACAGCGTCGATTTCCCGGCATTGGGGGGCCCGGCGATCGCGGCCACGAGGCCGTCGCGCAATCGCTCGCCGCGATGCCGGTCGGCGAGCGCCGCCGCAATTTCATCGCGCAGGCCTTTGGCGATTTGAACGGCAGGCGCAATCAAGTTTTCCGGCACGTCGGCCTCGTCGGAAAAATCGATGCGCGCTTCGACGAGCGCCAGCGCCTCGATCAAGCGCTGCCGCCAATTCTCGGCGCGATCGCCGACCAGACCCTTGAGCTGGCGGAACGCCTGCCGGCGCTGCGCCGGCGTCTCCGCCGCAATGAGATCGCCGAGGCCTTCTACCGCGGTGAGGTCGAGCTTGCCGTTTTCAAAAGCGCGGCGAGTGAATTCGCCTGGCTGCGCCAGCCGGCAGCCGTCGATCCCGCCGAGCGCATCGAGCACGCCGGCGATCACGGCGTGACCGCCATGAAGCTGCAGCTCCGCCATGTCCTCGCCGGTCTCGCTGCGGGGGGCCGGGAACCAAAGCGCGAAGCCCTCGTCGATGGTCTCTCCATTCGCCGGCGCGCGCACCCGCACGAGCGCCGCTTTGCGCGGCTCGGGCACACGACCGGTAAGCTTTTCGAGCGCAAGCCGCGTCTGCGGGCCCGATATGCGCACCACGGCGATCGCCGCCGGCGGCCGTCCGGAAGACAAGGCGAAAATGGTGGAACGATCCGTCACAGCACGCTTTTGCCTCAGTCTTGGTTCGGTCTTTGCTTCGGTCTTGACGCCCTTACGCCCCATGGCTTCGCGCCAGGCGGGCTACTTGCTACGGTGTATCCATGTCAACGCCGTCGCCGAATGCAGCAACCGCACACCGGAACCGTCTCGCTGAGGAAACCAGTCCTTATCTCCTTCAGCACAAGGACAATCCAGTCGATTGGTGGCCATGGGGACCCAAAGCGCTGGCGGAGGCCAAGCGCAGCAAAAGGCCCATTCTGCTCTCGGTCGGCTATGCCGCCTGCCATTGGTGCCATGTCATGGCGCACGAGAGCTTCGAGGACGAAGCCACCGCGCGCGTCATGAACGAGCTCTTCGTCAACGTCAAAGTCGATCGCGAGGAACGGCCGGATATCGATCAGATCTATATGGCGGCGCTGCATCACCTCGGCGAACACGGCGGCTGGCCGCTGACGATGTTTCTGACGCCTAATGGCGAGCCGATTTGGGGAGGCACTTATTTCCCTAAGACGCCGCGCTACGGCAAGCCGGCCTTCGTCGATGTCTTGCGCGAAATCGCGCGGCTGTTTCGCGAGGAGCCGGCCAAGATCGAGCGGAACCGCGCAGCCTTAATGGAGCGGCTTGCCGCCGCGGCGCGGCCCGCCGGCGTCGCCACGATCGGCCTTGCCGAACTCGACAAGGCCGCGCGGCAACTCGCGGGCATCATCGATCCGGTCAATGGCGGCACGCGCGGTGCGCCGAAATTTCCGCAAGCCGCCTTGTTCGAGCTCCTTTGGCGCGCCGGCTTGCGCACCGGCGATCCGCGTTATTTTGCGGCCGTCGAAATCACGCTCGACCATATCTGCGACGGCGGCATCTATGACCATCTCGGCGGCGGCTTTGCGCGCTATTCGGTGGACGAGCGCTGGCTCGTGCCGCATTTCGAAAAAATGCTCTACGACAATGCGCAGCTTCTCGAACTCCTGGCGATCGCGCACCAGCGCACCGGTAAAGCGCTTTATCGGGCGCGCACCCGCGAAACTGTCGCCTGGCTGCAACGCGAAATGACGACGGCGGACGGCGCGTTCGCGGCGTCACTCGACGCCGATTCGGAAGGCGAAGAAGGAAAATTTTACGTCTGGTCCTACGATGAGCTGATCCGACAACTCGGCATCGAAGACGGCGAGTTCTTTGCGCGATGCTACGACGTCACGCCGGCCGGCAATTTCGAAGGCCACAATATTCTCAATCGGCTCCGGGCGCCCGCCGCAAGCGCGGCCGAGGAAGCGCGGCTTGCCGCACTGCGCGAAAAGCTCCTATCGGCGCGCGCCATGCGCGTGCGTCCCGGGCTCGACGACAAAGTGCTGGCCGACTGGAACGGCCTCATGATCGCAGCGCTGGCCGATGCCGCGTTGATGCTGGACGAACCGTCCTGGCTCGAAATGGCGGAGCGCGCCTTCGATTGCATCGTCCGGACCATGGGGCGCGGCGACCGTCTCGGCCATTCCTGGCGCGAGGGCAAACTCAAATTTCCAGGTCTCGCCTCCGACTTCTGCGCCATGATCCGCGCCGCGCTGGCGCTTTACGAAGCGACAGGCAAGCGCGCCTTTCTCGATCGCGCGCTCGCCTGGCAGCACGCGCTCGACCGCGACTACGCCGACGCGCAAACCGGCACCTACTATCTCACCGCGGCCGACGCCGAGGGGCTTGTCATCCGCCCCGCGACGACCACGGATGACGCGACGCCCAACCACAACGCGGTTGCCGCGCAAAACCTGATACGGCTCGCGGTTTTGGCCGGCGATGACGTCTGGCGCGACAAAGCCGATAGACTGATCGCTGCGATCGCGCCGTTCGCGGCGGAAAATCTCTACATGCACATGGCGATTCTCAATGTCGTCGATCTGCGCTTGCGCGGCGCCGAGATCGTGATCGCCGGGCAGGGCGCTGCCGCGGACGCGTTGCTCGCGGCGGCACGCCGGGTGCCGCCGCTCGATCGCATCGTGCTTCACGCCCGCTCGGCCGACGCGCTGCCGCCCTCACATCCGGCGCGCGACAAACTTGCCGCCGCACGCGAGCCGCAGGCCTTCGTCTGCGTCGGGGAAACGTGTTCGCTGCCGGTCACAGATCCCGCGGCCGTGGCACCTGCGATCGAGACAGTGCGACATTCTTGACCGTCGGGTTCGATCCGCTGCGATTTGTGCTTTACCGTTTGCCGGCGCACGGCACGGAGAGAAAATCATGCGGGGCAGTCGGTTGATTTTGGCGGCGGCACTGATGGCGCTGTCGGCAGGCGGAGCGAAAGCCGAGAAATAGTGCGGCTATGCGAGCGGAAACAATGCTGTCGTCGAGTGCGGTTACACGACCGCAACCGACTGTGAAAGCTCGGTCGGCAAGCGCGGCCTGTGTTTTATCGATCCCGATCTTGCGCTCCAAAGCCGCGCGACACCGCTGTCGCGCCATCCTGACGCCAAGTCGCCGCTTCGCCGCGAGAACGGGTAGCCGACTTTACGTATTCATCGAATCGAAGAACTCGGCGTTGTTCTTGGTATTGCGCAGCTTGTCGAGCAGGAAGTCGATTGCATCCATCGTTCCCATCGGATTAAGGATGCGCCGCAGCACGTACATTTTCTTGAGCTGATCGGGCGGCACCAAGAGCTCTTCCTTGCGCGTGCCGGACCGGGTGATATCCATGGCAGGGAAGGTGCGCTTGTCGGCGACTTTGCGGTCGAGAATAAGTTCCGAATTGCCGGTACCTTTGAACTCCTCGAAGATCACTTCATCCATGCGGCTGCCCGTATCGATCAGCGCGGTGGCGATGATCGTCAACGAGCCGCCCTCTTCGATATTGCGCGCGGCGCCGAAGAAGCGCTTCGGGCGCTGCAAGGCATTGGCGTCGACGCCGCCGGTCAGCACTTTGCCCGAAGACGGCACCACGGTGTTGTAGGCGCGGCCAAGCCGCGTAATCGAATCGAGCAGGATGACCACGTCGCGGCCGTGTTCGACCAGGCGCTTTGCCTTTTCGATGACCATCTCGGCCACTTGAACGTGGCGAACCGCAGGCTCATCGAACGTGGACGAGATCACCTCGCCCTTCACGGAGCGCTGCATGTCCGTGACTTCCTCCGGACGCTCGTCGATCAAGAGCACGATCAGATAGCATTCCGGATGGTTATGGGTGATGGAATGCGCGATGTTTTGCAAAAGTACCGTCTTACCGGTACGCGGCGGCGACACGATCAGCGCGCGCTGGCCTTTGCCGACCGGCGCCACAATGTCGATGACGCGCGCCGAGAGGTCCTTCTTGGTCGGATCCTCGTATTCCATTTTCAGCCACTCGTCGGGATAAAGCGGCGTCAGATTGTCGAAATTGACTTTGTGGCGCGCTTTCTCGGGGTCTTCGAAATTCAGCGAATTGACTTTGAGAAGCGCGAAATACCGCTCGCCTTCCTTGGGGCTGCGGATGTGGCCGTCGATCGTATCCCCGGTGCGCAGCCCGAAGCGCCGGATCTGCGATGGCGAAACGTAAATATCGTCCGGACCAGGCAGGTAGTTTGCTTCCGGCGATCGCAAAAAGCCGAAGCCGTCGGGGAGAACTTCGACGACGCCTTCGCCGACAATGTCGGTCTCGCGCGCGGATAATTGTTTCAGGATGCCGAACATCAGCTCCTGCTTGCGCATGGTCGAGGCGTTTTCGACCTCGAGCTCTTCCGCAAAGGAAACCAGCTCCGCCGGAGTCTTGGTCTTGAGTTCTTGGAGTTTCATTTCCCGCATAGAAATGTCCTGTGGAAATTGGGCCAGCGGCGGAATTCAGTCGCGGCGTCGCTGGCGGCAGAAAGGATCGCAGGTCTTGGGTTAAAAGGGGCAATGGGCCCCCGCCCTGATGCAAACGTGGCTCCAGTTTGCTGGAGCCGGAACGCGACTGCATCCGCCTACGTTGGGTGGGATGGGCTCAAGATAAGAAAAGACCGCACTGCAAGCAAGAGCCGAAACGAACTTTGCATAAGCAACGCGTTCCGCTCAGAACGGTTTCACCACCGCAAGGATGACGACAGCGATCACAATGATAAAGGGTAATTCATTGATAATTCGATAAAATTTCGCAGAATGCCGGTTGCGGTCGAGGGCGAAATCCTTAACCCAGCGGGCAAAAAAGCCGTGCAGCGCCGAAAGTGCAAGAACAAGGACCAGCTTGGCCTCAAACCATCCCGAAGCGAACCATCCATGCCGAGAATCAGGTCCGTTCCAGGCGAGCCAAAGGCCTAACAACCACGTCGCGACCATCGCCGGGTTGATAATGACCCGCAAAAGACGGCGCTCCATCGTCTTGAAGGTTTCCGACTGCACCGAGCCCTTTCCTGCCGCGCAGTGGTAGACGAACAGCCGCGGCAAATAGAGCATCCCGGCCATCCAGGCGATGACGGCAATGATGTGGAATGCCTTGATCCATGTATACATCACGACAGGCTTGGCTTTCAGGTTGAGGACCGCACCCGCGCTACCAGGCGCTCGACATTGGCAACCGGCGTATCGGGCAATACGCCATGGCCGAGATTGAAGATAAACGGTCCGGCCGCAAAGTTTTCGAGAATTCGATCGACGGCACGATCGAGCGCCGTTCCGCCAGCCAGAAGCGCTAGCGGGTCGAGATTGCCTTGAACCGGCCGGCGGCTTTGAATTTCATCGCGGGCAAAGGCGAAATCGATTGTCCAGTCGAGCCCAACCGCATCGACGGCGACCGTCGCCGCATATTTTTTAAGCTTTGTGCCGGCTCCGCGGGGAAACCCGATAATCTTGGCTGCCGGGATCTTCTCTCGCACCTTGGCAACGATTCGACGACAGGGCTCGATGCAGTAGCTGTCAAATCCATCCGGCGCCAATACGCCCGCCCAGGTATCGAAAATCTGCACGGCATCGGCTCCAGCTTCGAACTGCCGAATCAAATAGGCTGCCGATGCCTCGATCAAAGTATCTATTAAAGCCGCAAAGGCGACCGGATAACGATAAGCAAACTCGCGGGCGGGAAGCTGATCGGCCGTTCCCATTCCCGCGATCATGTAGGTCGCAAGCGTCCATGGAGCGCCGCAAAATCCAAGCAGCGCAACGCGACCCGGCAGCTCTTTTTTGACACGCTCGATCGTCTCGTAAACCGGGGCAAGTGCCGCCTGATCGAGCTCTCGGCGCAATCGGCGCAAACCAGCCGTATCACTGATCGCATCGAGCCGCGGCCCACCGGCCTGTGCAAATGAAACACGCTGGCCCAGCGCATGAGGAACGACCAAAATATCGGAAAAAAGGATTGCAGCATCGAATACGAATCTTCGAATCGGCTGCAACGTCACCTCGGCCGCCAATTTGGGATCGAAGCATAGATCAAGGAAATTATCGGTTGTTTGGCGGATAGCACGATATTCCGGCAGGTACCTGCCGGCTTGGCGCATCAGCCAAATTGGCGGAACAGCCTGGCGCTCGCCTTGCAAGACGCGGATGACCGGTTTGATCACAGGACAATCCCAATGCTTGTCATTGCTCAATAAAATAGATTCTTAGAATCTGTTGTAGTGTTTGAACAGTTGATTGGACTCATAGATTGGCCTTCACATTTCATCCACGGATTACCCACATATCCCCATATGCCGGGGGCGATAGGGCTGAGTACGGAAAAACCGTGCGGACCTTCGGTTCGGCGCGAATTTTGCGGCAGATCCGGATTGGAGTTTAAGTCCATGTCCACATTTCAACGGTGCCCGGTCCGGTTATGGTCATCGATCATCGATAACCAACAGGTGTGGACGGCGTCGGTGGTTATTCATCTGTCACGCTTGCGCGATGGCAAAAGCCGTGGCCTTCTCCCCAGGTATCAACAGCTTCTTCAGTCGATTTCGGCGGGCTATGACGCAAGCGGCAGGATACTTCCATCTTCATCTCATTTCCGATGCGACCGGTGAAACGTTGATCACCGTCGCGCGCGCCGCCGCTGCGCAATACGCGAAAATTATGCCAGTCGAGCACGTCCATCCGCTGGTCCGCACCCAGAAGCAGCTCGATCGCGCATTGGCGGAGATCGAGGAATCGCCGGGGATCGTATTATACACTCTGCTTGAGGAAAGCCTGGTCGATCGTCTGGAAGAAAAATGCCGCGCGCTCGGTCTGCCGTGCCTGTCGATTTTGGGTCCTGTGTTGCATCTGTTTCACGCCTATTTAGGCGCCGAATCGACGCATAAGGTCGGTGCGCAGCACACGCTTAATGCGGAATATTTCCGTCGCATCGACGCACTCAATTATACGATGCTGCATGATGACGGACAGCAGATCGACGATCTTGAAGAGGCCGACGTCGTGCTCGTCGGGGTATCGCGAACGTCGAAGACGCCCACGTCGATCTACCTCGCCAATCGTGGGGTCAAAACCGCGAATGTGCCGCTGGTGCCTGGCGTGCCCTTGCCCAGCCGCGTGGAAGGGTTGCGCCATCCTTTGGTGGTCGGCTTATACGCCACGCCGGAGCGGATCGTGCAGATCCGGCAAAATCGACTGCTCGGGCTCAAGGCTCACCGCGACGACGATCGATATATCGACCGTCAGGCCGTGGCCGAGGAAGTTGCCGCTTCGCGCCAGCTCTGCGCCAAACACAATTGGCCGCTAATCGATGTGACACGCCGATCGATCGAAGAGACGGCCGCGGCGGTGCTGGCCCATCTTGGCGAACGCCGCCGGCAACGGGCGTTGTGAGATGCCGGCGCCGCTATGGCTCGCTAAAGAGCCGCTGGTGCTGGCGTCGCGAAGCAGCATACGGCAAAAGCTGCTGGCCGCGGCCGGCGTGCCGGTCGAAGCCCGTCCGGCCGATCTCGACGAGCGCGCTTTGGAGGCGGCGGCAGTGCCCCAATCCGCCGGCGCGGTGGCGGCGCTCTTGGCGCGGGAAAAAGCGGGCGCCGTGGCGAAACTTCATCACGGCCGCCTGACGCTCGGCGCGGATCAGACGCTTGCGCTCGGCGATCAACGCTTTGCCAAACCGGAAGACCGCGATGCCGCGCGCGCACAGTTGCGCGCGATGCGCGGCCGTAGCCACGAATTGCATTCGGCCATCGCATTCGTGCAGGACGGCACGGTGCTGTTCGAACACGTCGCCGTGGTCCGCATGATCATGCGCGTCTTCTCCGACCAGTTTCTCGAATTCTATCTTGACGCGCTTGGGGAGGCCGTCATTGCGACTATAGGCGCCTATCAGATCGAAGGCCTTGGCGTACAATTGTTCGAACGCATCGAAGGCGACTATTTCACGGTTCTTGGTCTGCCGCTGATGCAAGCGTTGGATTTTTTGCGGCGCAGAGGATGCCTCGCGCGATGAGCGCCGAGCGGCCATTCGTGCTTTGCCTGACCGGGTCGCTCGGTATGGGAAAATCGACTGCGGCCAAGTTTTTTGCCGAGTGTGGCGTGCCGGTGCACGATTCCGACGCCGTGGTTCACGCTCTTTACGAGGGTGAAGCCGCGCCGTTGATCGAAGCGGCGTTTCCGGGATCGACATCCGGGGGCAAGGTCGATCGCAACAAGCTCGCCGCGATGGTTCTTCACGACAGGACGGCGCTCGCGCGCCTTGAGGCGATCATCCATCCGCTTGTCACCGCGTCGCGGGAAAGGTTCCTAGCCGAGGCGCAAACGCGCGGCGTACCGGTCGCGGTGGTCGATATTCCGCTGTTGTTCGAAACCGCCGCCCAATCGCGGTGCGATGCCGTGGTGGTGGTTTCGGCGCCCCCGGAGGTCCAGCGCAAACGGGCCCTGGAACGTCCCGGCATGACGGATGAGAAGCTGGCCGCACTGCTCGCCAAGCAAATGCCGGATGACGAAAAGCGCCGCCGGGCCGATTTCGTCGTGGATAGTTCACAAGGCTTCGACCATACCCGCGCGCAGATTCGGGACATTTTGCAAAGGGCCGCTAAAATGGCGCGACGGTGATTCGCACCGGTCGGCGAAACGATGCGCGAAATTGTCTTCGATACCGAGACCACCGGGCTCGATCCGCTGGAAGGCGACCGCCTGGTCGAGATCGGCTGCATCGAACTCGTCAACCGGTTCCCGACGGGTAAGATGTTCCACGGCTATTTTAATCCGGAACGCGAAATGCCCGAACAGGCTCTCGAGATTCACGGCCTGACGATCGACTTCCTCAAGGATAAGCCGCTATTCGGCCACCGAGCGCAAGAGCTCGTGGATTTTCTCGGCGACGCGCAGCTGGTGGCGCATAATGCGATGTTCGATCTCGCGTTCCTCAACGCCGAATTGGAACGCGCGGGTCAGCCTGCGGTGAGCCGCGAGCGCATGATCGATACGCTGCTTCTGGCGCGCCGCAAGCATCCCGGAGCGGCGAACAGGCTCGACGATTTATGCGTGCGCTATGCGGTCGACAATTCGCGACGCACCAAGCACGGCGCGCTGCTCGACGCAGAGCTTTTAGCCGAGGTCTATGTCGAGCTCATCGGCGCTCGCCAGGCGCAGCTTGTTCTGTCGCAGTCCGCCGCGTCGGTTCATGCCGCCGGTGAGATCGTTGTGTTGCGCGAGCGCCCCGTGCCGCTGGCGCCGCGGCTGACGGCGGATGAGTTTGAGGCGCATCGCCGGTTCATCGAGAGCCTTGGCGAAAACGCAATTTGGCGCGACTACCTCAGCTAATGTTGAGCGGCGAAGCCGCCGGCTGCGCTGTAGCCATGCGATCGCGGTAGAGTGCCGCGAAATCGACCGGTTCGAGCATTAGCGGCGGGAAGCCGCCGTTGCGCGTCGCCGTGGCGACGATTTCTCGCGCGAACGGAAATAAAAGACGCGGGCATTCAATTAATACGACCGGCTGGACGCTGTCGGGCGGCACGTTGAGAATGCGAAACAGGCCGGAATAAACCAGTTCGAAGCTGAACAGCAGAAAGCCTTGCGTTTCCGCCTTGCCTTCCAGTCGCAGCGTGACTTCGATATTGTTGTCGGGTAGCGGCGCTGCGTCGACGCCGACGTTGATCTGGATGGCCGGCTGTTGTGGGCTCGGCGTCAGCGAGCGTGGCGCATTCGGGTTTTCGAACGAGAAGTCCTTCACATATTGCCCTAGGACGCCGATCTGCGGAACGGGCATTTGCGGCTGGGAAGCTTGCGGCGTAGGGCTGCCATTCGTCGTCGACATCGTTGTCTCCGCGCTAGGGCATGATCCGGAAAAAGCCCATCCCGGACTTGGTCCGGGATGGAAACTGGTGTTCCGAAAAGATCATGCCCCATCAAACATCTAGAGCCGCAATCGTTTCAGCTTGAAACGATTGCGCTCCAGGCCGGCTTGGCTAACACGGCGAGACGACGGGAACAATGGCGCCTGCCCCCGTCGCATCGCCGCCGCGGTGGCGGAAGGCCAGGAGGCTCTATAAGAGGCTCTAAGCCTATAGGCTTAAAACTCACGTCTTCTTGCTGGACCGCCTTGGTGTTTATGACAGAAGTGCGAGCATCCATTGTTGGCCTGGGCGCGACGATCGTCTAATCTTTCGCTGGGCACGGTATAAAAATAACGATGAATGGCCACTGGATGGCTTTACTTGCGTGCCTACATAGAGCGGGGAACCCGGTCGTGCGCTGCCGCGATTCGGGCGATTCCAACCGCTCCCGGAAATAAAGTGCCTCGTTGAGCGCGATGTCGAGAGAATGCCCGACGTGTTCGATATCTACACCATCATTTTCCTGGCGCTCGCGGTGTTTATCTTCTTGCGCCTGCGTAGCGTATTAGGCCAGCGCACCGGCCGCGAGCGACCCCCCTATGACCCCTACTCGGCGCGCGATGCCGTGCGCAGCCCGGCTGGCGACAAGGTTGTGACGCTGCCGCCGCGCACATCCGACGCCGCAGCCCGCCCGAGCGAAGCTGCCGCTCCCCCGCCGGCCGAACGCTGGAAGGATATTGCCGAGAGCGGCTCGGCCGTTGCCGCCGGCCTCGACGCGATATCGGCTGCGGATCCGAGCTTCGATGCCAAGCATTTCATCACCGGCGCGCGCACTGCCTACGAAATGATCGTGACGGCGTTCGCCAGTGGGGATCGCCGTCAGCTGCGAAGTTTGCTGTCACGCGAAGTGTTCGACGGATTCGACGCGGCGATTGCCGAGCGAGAGCGCCGCAATGACACCGCCGAAACGCGCTTTGTTTCAATCGACGCTTCCACCATCACTGCGGCTGAGCTGCGCAACCGGACTACGGCGCAGATTACGGTGCGTTTTGCCTCCAAACTGGTTTCCGCCACGCGTGATCGAGCCGGCACCGTGATCGACGGCAATGCCGACGGGGTCACCGACGTTACGGATGTCTGGACCTTCGCGCGCGACGTCTCTTCGCGCGACCCCAACTGGAAAGTCATCGCGACCGAAGCCGGGCAATGATGCGTGCAATAAGGTCGCGTTGGGCGCCGCGCCGAGGCCTTCGTGTCGCCGCCCTATTTGCCGGCTTATGCGGTGCCGCGGGGGCGGCGTTTGGCCAGAGCGGCGGCGGCGCACCGATCGAATTCTCGGATACGCAATATGAGCCGGTCGACTGGTCGGACATGGAGGGATGGGCGAATGACGATCACGCCGCGGCTTTCGCAGCGTTTCTGGCAAGTTGCCGTACGCTCGACGCCAGGCACCGCAACGGTCGCGAATTGACGGCGATTGCCGTCGCATTGCGGGACGTCTGCGAACGGGCGCGTGCGGCCATTCCGCTCGACGAAGCCGGCGCGCGAAAATTCTTTGAAGATCACTTCCGCCCGGTCCGGATCAACAAGCTCGGCGACACCGACGGTTTTCTCACCGGTTATTACGAACCCATCATAGCGGGGTCGCGCTTTCCCACCGGGAACTTCACGGCGCCGCTGTATCGCCGCCCGCCCAATCTCGTCGTCTCTGGCCGGCGCAAATTAGGAGATGCGTTTCCGAGCAAGGGCGTGCTGGTCGGCCGCCGTATCGGCCGCCGCAAGATCGTGCCCTATTACACGCGGGGCGAGATCGAGGACGGTGCACTGGACGGTTGGCATTTGGAAATCTGCTATCTGCACGATCAGGTCGATGTCTTGTTCGCGCAAATTCAAGGTTCGGCGCGCATCAGGCTGGAAGACGGAACGATCCTGCGCGTCAATTACGATTCTCATAACGGCTGGCCCTATACGCCAGTCGGCCGCGTTCTTATCGATCAAAAACTCATGAATAAAGACCAAGTGTCGATGCAAAGCATCCGCGATTGGATGGAGGCTAATCCGGAGCAAGCCAAAGCGGCGCGGCGGCAAAACAAATCGTATGTTTTCTTTCGCATCACCGACCTTGCCACCGAGGAGGAAGCCGTCGGCGGCGAGGGCGCGCCGCTCATGCCCGGCCGCTCGATCGCGATCGATCGGGCGCTGCACGTATACGGAACGCCCTTTTTCATCGATGCTGAGCTGCCGATCGCGAACCAGAAGACACCGACGAAGTTCGAACGGCTCGTCATCGCACAGGACACTGGTTCGGCGATCGTCGGCCCGGCGCGGGCGGACATTTATTTCGGCGTCGGCGACGAGGCCGCGCGTATTGCCGGCCGCATCAAGAATCCCGGCGAGTTCGTGATGCTTATCCCGCGCGAGCTCGATCCGGTGGAGGCCGGCCGCGATACGCCGCTCCCGGAGGCGCGGCCGAGCACGTTCGGCTTGAGCTACAGCAGCATGGAGGATCCGACCGCGGTCGATCCGACGGTTGATGGCGTGCCGTTGCCCGAAGAAAAGCCTGCACTCGCGCCCAGCTCGGGCGCTGTCGGCGCCGCGCCGCCGAAAGCGAAGTCCAAATCGCGGCGCAAGCCATGAGCAGGCGCCGCCTGAGCGATGACGAGCATGCGCTGTGGAAGGGTTTCGCACGCGCGGTCACGCCGCTGCAACGGGAGCGCTCCGCCGGCGAAGAAAACGATGCCGGCGCCATTGCGCCGTCCGTCAAGTCGGCGCGGCAGGAAACGCCGCGGCAATCGCCGCAGCCGATAAAGCCGCCGCCGCTGGCGCCGTTCGACCGCCGGCTGCGGCAGCGCGTCGCGCGCGGCCGCGACACGATCGATGCGCGTATCGATTTACACGGCATGACTCAAAGCGAAGCGCATGCCGCGCTCGTTCGTTTCTTGCATCGCGCGCAAGCGAACGATGCGAGGCTTGTGCTGGTGGTGACGGGCAAAGGCGCCGGCAAATTTGCGCCCGAAACGATAAGCGGACGCGGCGTGCTGCGGCGGAACGTGCCGATCTGGCTTTCGTTGCCGGAGTTCCGCCGTTTTGTCGTCAGTTTCGAAGAGGCGCATCCAAGCCATGGCGGCCAAGGAGCGCTTTATTTGCGCATGCGTAGGCGGGCGCACACGTCGAAAGCCCAGCGGTAATTGTGGCGTGGAATGAGACCTTTCATTAACCCTGATTTTTAGAAAGCCCCAAGAAGCGCAAGAATCGGTCAAATTACCGTGCGAGAACCGGCGCTACGCAAATTGACGGGGGATCGCCAATCATGTCCGAGAGTCTCGCTACACCGGCAATGTCCGTCGCTAGGCGCAATGGCGCTTCCGAGCTGCGCATGCTCGCTCAAGTCGAGAAATGGATGGCGACGATCCGCGAAATCGCTCGCGAACAGCAGGGCGTCGCGAAAATGCCCGCCGTCGGATGAACGGCCAGCCGTCGCCCGGCTCATAAAATAAATCGGCTGAGGTCCGCGTTCTTGGCGAGATCGCCGACGTGTTTGTGCACGTAAGCGGCATCGATCTTAACCGTTTCTCCCGATCGGTCGGGAGCGCCGAAGGAGATATCGTCGAGGACGCGTTCCATCACGGTCTGCAGCCGCCGCGCTCCGATATTTTCCACGCTTGAATTCACCGCCACGGCGACGTCGGCGACGGCATCGATCGCGTCCTGCGAAAATTCCAGATTGACTCCTTCGGTCGCCATCAGCGCGATGTATTGCTTGATCAGCGAAGCTTCCGGTTCGGTCAGGATGCGGCGGAAGTCGTCGCGCGTCAGCGGTTTGAGCTCGACGCGTATCGGCAATCGACCTTGCAGTTCGGGCAGCAAATCGGAAGGTTTCGAAATATGAAAGGCGCCCGAGGCGATGAACAGGATGTGGTCGGTCTTCACCGAGCCGTGCTTGGTGGCGACGATGGTGCCCTCGATCAAAGGCAACAGGTCGCGCTGCACGCCTTCGCGCGAAACGTCGGCGCCGATGCGGCCTTCGCGCGCGCAAATCTTGTCAATTTCGTCGAGAAAGACGATGCCATTGTTCTCGACGACCTTGATGGCGTCCTGCGTCAACTGCTCGGTGTCGAGCAGTTTGTCGGATTCTTCGTTGATGAGGATGTCGTAGGAATCCGCCACCGTGACGCGTCTCGTTTTCGTGCGTCCGCCGCCCAGCTTGCCGAAAATATCGCCAATCGAGATGGCGCCCATCTGCGCGCCCGGCATGCCTGGAATATCGAACAGCGGCAGACCGCTGCCCGCGGCCTGGACCTCGATGTCGATCTCTTTGTCGTTGAGCTCGGCGGCCCGCAATTTCCTACGGAATGCCTCCTTGGTCGAAGAGCTCGCATTGGCGCCCACCAACGCGTCGAGGACGCGGTTTTCCGCCGCCTGTTGCGCGCGCGCCTGTACGTCCTTGCGTTTTTTCTCGCGAGTCATGGCAATCGCGACCTCGACCAAGTCGCGGACGATTTGCTCGACATCGCGGCCGACATAGCCGACCTCGGTGAATTTCGTCGCTTCGACCTTGAGGAACGGCGCTCCGGCGAGCCTGGCAAGGCGGCGGGAAATTTCGGTTTTGCCGACCCCGGTAGGGCCGATCATCAATATGTTCTTCGGCAGGACCTCCTCGCGCAGCCGTTCGTCGAGTTGCAGACGGCGCCAGCGATTGCGCAGCGCGATGGCGACTGCGCGCTTGGCGTCCGCCTGGCCGACGATGAACCGGTCGAGTTCGGATACGATTTCGCGGGGAGAGAAGTCGGTCACGTTCTCAACGTCTCTATCGTCACATTGCGATTGGTGTACACGCAGATCTCGGCGGCGATATCGAGCGAGCGGCGCACGATAGCCTCCGCGTCGAGGGGCCCTTCCAAGAGCGCCCGCGCCGCCGCGAGCGCGTAGTTGCCGCCGGAGCCGATGCCGACCACCCCTGCCTCGGGTTCGAGCACATCGCCGGTGCCGGTCAAAACCAGCGACACGTCCTTGTCGGCGACGATCATCATGGCTTCGAGCCGGCGCAGGTACCGGTCGGTGCGCCAATCCTTGGCAAGTTCGACGGCTGCGCGCGTCAATTGACCTGGATATTGTTCGAGCTTGGATTCGAGCCGCTCGAACAGCGTGAAAGCGTCCGCCGTGGCGCCGGCGAACCCGCCGATGACCGCGCCGCCACCGAGCCGGCGCACTTTCTTGGCGTTAGACTTGATGATGGTCTGGCCGATCGAGACCTGTCCGTCGCCGCCGATGGCGACCAGCCCGCCTTTGCGAACCGTCAGGATCGTCGTGCCGTGCCAAGGGCCGGCTTGGCCCGCTTCTGTAGATACCATGGGCTTGGATAAACCGGGCTCGATGACCTGAACTCGACGACCTGAATGCGATAAACGGACAAGACGGCTCGACCTGCCGACCCGGGCTGGAAAGCTCTTACTCAAGGCATGATTTAAGAGTTGGCCGCCGGCAATGCAATTGCGCGATCCCGCCAGTGGCGGGTTGGACACGGCCCTGATAAAAGCCCGCCAGCGAGCCGTGGAGAGCAAAATGCGCAAGGGCGCGATTGCCCGCAAAACCAAGGAAACCGAAGTCGAGGTCGCCGTCGATCTCGACGGCGCCGGCGTGTCGTCGGTCGCGACCGGCATCGGCTTTCTCGATCATATGCTCGATTTGCTGGCGCGACATGCGCGCATCGACATCCGCGTCAAAGCCAAGGGTGACCTGCATGTCGATCACCATCACACGACCGAGGATGTCGGCATTGCGCTCGGCCAAGCCTTGAAACAGGCGCTTGGCGACATGAAAGGCATCACGCGCTATGCCGATGTGCACCTGCCCATGGACGAGGCGCTTACGCGCGTCGCGCTCGACATTTCGGGGCGGCCGTTCCTGGTCTTTGACGTCAAATTCGTGCGGGCCAAAATTGGGCCGTTCGATACCGAGCTGGTGCAGGAATGGTTTCAGGCCTTCGCGATGAATGCGGGCGTGACGTTGCACGTCGCCACCCTCTACGGCGGTAACGACCATCATATTGCCGAATCCTGCTTCAAGGGTCTGGCACGCGCGTTGCGTGCTGCAATCGCCATCGATCCGCGCGCGGCGAACGAGGTTCCCTCAACCAAGGGCACGCTCGGCAACTAGGGCATGATCCGGAAAAGTGGAGACCGGCTTTCCGAAAAAATCACGCCTCATCGAATACCACCGGTGGATGATCCGCAACGGCGCGAGCCGAACCAAAACGCAGTTTGAAAGATCTGTCGATGTCCGTCTTTACAGTGCACCAACCGCCGCTGCGGACCGCCGCAGGCTTGAACGGCTTGGCTGTGAACGGCTTGGCGGCTGAAAGCTTGGCGGCCACGGATCGTTTCGTCTTCGTGCGCGACGGCTTCTCTTGGTGGGCGTTTCTGCTGACGCCGTTGTGGATGTTGCGGCACCATTTGTGGCTGGTGCTGACGATCTATCTCTTGCTCTCGGCGGGAATCGACGCGGCGTTGCGCGTGCTCGGCGCCTCGGCGCTGAGCATCGTGCTGGTCAGCGTGTTGATCTCGCTCTTCGCCGGGCTGGAAGCCGGTACGCTGCGGCGCTTTACGCTTTCCCGCCGCGGCTGGCGCAATGTCGGCGTGGTCAGCGGCCATGATGCGGAAGAGGCCGAGCGGCGTTTCTTCGATGCCTGGGTGCGGCAAGCTTCGGCGCAGCGCCCCGCCTCGCCGCGCGCTTCGGCTTCTTCATCGACTCCGCCAATGCCGCCGGACCCGCCGCGTGGCGAGCCTTCCGGAGTGATCGGACTGTTTCCGGAACCGGGAGGGCAGCCGTGAGCGTCGCCATCGTCGATTATGGTTCCGGCAATTTGCATTCGGCCGGGAAGGCCTTCGAACGCGCGGCGCACGATGCCGGGTTGGATCAGCCGATCGTGGTGACGGGCGATCCCGATGTTGTGGCGCGCGCCGACCGGGTCGTGCTGCCCGGCGTCGGCGCTTTCGCCGATTGCCGGCGCGGACTGGATGCCGTGCCAGGCATGGTCGAGGCGCTCGAACAGGCGGTGCGGCGCAACGGACATCCTTTCATCGGCATCTGCGTCGGCATGCAGCTTCTCGCCCGGCGCGGGCGCGAATATGAAGTAACCCAGGGCCTCGGCTGGATCGACGGCGAAGTCGATCGGATTGTGCCGGCCGATCCGGAACTGAAAATTCCGCACATGGGCTGGAATACGCTCAACGTGGTGCGGCCGCACCCGCTGCTCGACGGGCTGACGCTTGGGCCGCAAGGATTGCACGCTTATTTTGTCCACTCCTTTGCGCTCAATCCGTCCCGGCGGAGCGACCTCGTCGCGCAAGCGGATTATGGCGGCGCCGTCACTGCGGTGGTCGGGCGCGACAATATCGTCGGCACGCAATTTCACCCAGAGAAAAGCCAAAAGCTCGGCCTGGCGCTGATTGCAAATTTCCTGAAGTGGAAGCCGTGATCCTGTTTCCCGCCATCGATCTGAAGAACGGCGAGGCGGTGCGCCTTCGTCAAGGCGACATGGCGCGCGCGACGGTTTTCAACAGCGATCCGGCGGCGCAAGCGCGTGTCTTCGAGCAGCAGGGGTTCGAATATCTCCATATCGTCGACCTCGACGGCGCCTTCGCCGGCAAGCCGATGAATGCCGCCGCGGTCGATCGAATCCTGGGCGCGGTGCAAATTCCCGTGCAGCTTGGCGGCGGCATCCGCAATCGCGCGACCATCGACGCTTGGCTCGGTCGCGGCGTCGCGCGCGTGATCGTGGGCACCGCGGCGGTGCGCGATCCCGCGCTGGTGAAAGACGCCGCGCGCGCCGCTCCGGGCCGCGTCGCTGTCGCGCTCGACGCCCGTAACGGCAAGGTCGCCGTGGAAGGCTGGGCGAAAACCTCCACCCTCGAGGGCGTCGAAATCGCCCGCCGCTTCGAAGACGCCGGCATCGCCGCAATCGTCTATACCGATGTCAATCGCGACGGCATGCTCGAAGGACTCAATCTCGACGCCACCATTGCGCTCGCCGAGAAAATTTCGGTGCCGGTGATCGCCTCGGGGGGCCTCGCCGCGCTCGCGGATGTGCGCGCGCTCATCGCTCCGCGCGCGCAGAAACTTGCGGGCGCGATCGCCGGCCGGGCGCTCTATGACGGGCGGCTCGATCCCGCGGCGGCGCTGGCGCTTCTGCGCGATGCGCGGGCGACGGCCTGAAAATGTTCAAGGTCCGCGTCATTCCTTGTCTCGATGTGAAGGATGGCCGAGTCGTCAAGGGCATCAATTTCGTCAATCTGCGCGATGCCGGCGATCCGGTCGCGGCATCCGTCGCCTATGACGAAGCCGGCGCCGACGAGCTTACCTTTCTCGACATAACCGCGAGTCACGAAAACCGCGGCATCATGCTCGACGTCGTGCGGCGCACCGCCGAGGCCTGCTTCATGCCGCTCACCGTCGGCGGTGGCATCCGGGCCATCGACGACATCCGCGCGCTGTTGAGCTCCGGCGCCGACAAAGTGTCGATCAATACCGCGGCGGTGGCGCGCCGCGGCTTCGTTAAGGAGGCCGCCGAAAAATTCGGCGACCAATGCATCGTCGTTGCGATCGACGCCAAGCAGGTCGCGAAGCCGGGCGAGCCGAAGCGTTGGGAAATCTTCACCCATGGCGGGCGTAACCCGACCGGCCTCGACGCGGTCGCCTATGCGCGCGAGGTGGTGACGCTCGGCGCCGGCGAGATTTTATTAACCTCAATGGACCGCGATGGAACGCGTCAGGGCTTCGATATCGCACTGACGCGGGCAGTCGCGGATGCGGTTTCGGTGCCGGTCATCGCGTCAGGCGGCGTCGGTAATCTCGATCACTTCGTCGAAGGCGTCCGCGACGGACACGCCAGCGCCGTGCTCGCCGCCTCGATTTTTCATTTCGGCGAGCATTCCGTCCGCGAGGCCAAACAATATATGGCTCGGGCGGGCCTTGCCGTCCGGCTCGATCCGTAATCTGCCCCTCCACGCTCGGCGAGGGAGATGATATGGAACGCGCAGGGAAGGACGTGCGGTCCGAAGAGCCTGCGATAAGGGCTTGCGGCAAGGACTTGCAGCAAGAATTTGCGTTAAGGATTTGGCGATGCCGACATTCACGATCCGCGATCTAGAAAAGCGCGTGCAGGAACGCGCCCGCGAAAGCGCGGAGGTCTCCTACACGCGCCGTCTGCTCGACCGGGGTATTAACCAATGCGCGAAAAAATTTGGCGAGGAGGCCGTCGAGGCCGCCATCGCTGCGGTCGGCGAGGATCGGAGCCGGCTGGTGGGCGAAGCGGCCGACGTGCTTTATCACCTCCTGGTCGTGCTGCATGCCCGCAGCATATCGCTCGATGAGGTCGAGGCCGAACTTGCCGGGCGCACGCGCCAGTCGGGCCTTGCGGAAAAGGCTGCGCGCAAGAACGGCTAAAAGAGCATCTCGATGGAGCAGCGCACCGAACAGGACGTTTCGCCCTATCGCGTGTTCTCGCGCGCCGAATGGGCGACGCTTCGCGCGGACACGCCGATGACGCTCGAGGCGGCCGAAGTGACCCGGCTGCGTTCGATGCACGACCGGCTCGACATGTCCGAAATAGAAGAAATCTATCTGCCGCTGTCGCGGCTGCTCTCGCTCTACGTGGCGGCCACCCAACGGCTGTTTCGCGCCCAGCAAGGATTCCTCGGCACCGAAGACGCCAAGATGCCTTACATCATCGGCGTGGGCGGATCGGTCGCGGTCGGTAAATCGACCACGGCGCGCGTTTTGCAGGCCTTGCTTACCCGCTGGCCCAATGTGCCCAAGGTCGATCTCCTCACCACCGACGGATTTCTCTTTCCCAACGCCGTGCTCGAGCGCGAAGGCCTGATGGAAAAGAAGGGCTTCCCGGAAAGCTACGATCTGCCCGCGTTGTTGCGCTTTCTGTCCGATATCAAGGCCGGGCGGCGGCCGGTGCGGGCGCCGGTCTATTCGCATCTCATCTACGACATCATCCCCAATCAATGGATCGAGATCGACCGGCCGGATATCCTGATCGTCGAGGGATTGAACGTGTTGCAGACCGGGCGGTTGCCCAAAGACGGCAAGGCTATTCCGTTCGTATCGGATTTCTTCGATTTTTCGGTTTATCTCGATGCCGACGAGGATGTGCTGCTGACGTGGTACGTCACCCGCTTCCTGACGCTGCGCGGCACGGCGTTTGCCGACCCGAAATCATACTTCCACCGATACGCGCGCTTGTCCGACAGCGAGGCGATCGAGACCGCGACTGCGATCTGGAATCGGATCAATCTGGTCAATCTGCGCGAAAATATCTTGCCGACACGGCCGCGCGCCGATCTCATTCTGAAAAAAAGCGAAAACCACGAAGTCGAACAGGTTGCGCTGCGCCGGCTGTAGGCAAAAGGCCGCGCTAGGCCGCGCGCGTCGTCTTCGGTGCATCGACAAGCGCCGCCACGAGCCGCTCGCGATCGAGCGGCTTGACCAGAAAGTCGTCCATCCCGGCGGCGAGACACGCCGCGCGATCCTCGCCGGAGGCACTCGCGGTGAGCGCGATGATCGGCGTATGCGGGGTGCCTGCCTCGGCTTCGAAGGTCCGAATGCGGCGCGCCGCTTCAAGCCCGTCCATGCCGGGCATGTGCACGTCCATCAGCACGCGGTCGAACGGCATGCCGGCTTCACGCGCGGCGCGCCAGCATTCGATCGCGGCGGCGGCGCCTGCCGCCAGAGTCGGCCGGTGGCCGAGCTTCTCCAACATCGCGCGGACGAGAAGCGCGTTGATTTCGTTGTCTTCGACGCACAGGATTGAGAGGCCGTTGCCCGGCGCGCTGCCTTGCGCCTCGGCCGTCTCGCCGGGCGCGCCGCTGTCGAAGCCGTCGGCGATTAAGAACCGCGCGGCGAGAGAGGCGGCGCGGACCGGTTTGATCAGATAGCCGGTGAAGCCGGCCTCCTTGAGCGCCGTCAGTTCGCCGCGTGCGGCCGGCGTCACCATGACGAGACGCCGCGCGATCGCGGCGGCAAAACGCATGCAAGCCGCGCTCGCTTGCATGCCGAGCGCGTGGTCGACGAGGATCGTGGTCCAAGGCTGCTCTGGCAAAAGCGCGGCGGCCACGTTCTCATCCGGCACGATCGTCGGGCGCGCGCCCCAGCGCTGGAGCCGCCGCGCCAAAAGCGAGGCTTCGATCGCGGCCGGCGCGACGATGAGGATATGCTGCCCGGCGAGATCGGGAACCGTAAGCGTCTTTTCGTCGGCATCCTCGGCGCGCGTCAGCGGCACGGTCACGCGGAACGTCGATCCTTGGCCCGGCGCGCTCGTAACGTCGATCGTGCCTCCCATGCCTTCGACAATGCGTTTTGAAATCGTCAGTCCGAGGCCGATGCCGTCGAATTGTCGTGTCGGCCCGGCGTCGGCTTGCTCGAATTCTTGAAAAATGCGGTCCTGATCTTCGGCGGCGATGCCCATGCCGGTGTCGCGCACGGCGATGGCGATCTGGTCCATTTCGGCTGCGGGCTCGACAAGAATCGAAACGCCGCCTTCTGCGGTGAACTTGATGGCGTTGCTGGCGAGGTTGAACAGCACTTGCCGCAGCCGCGTCGCGTCGCCGAGCACGCGCGACGGCAGCCGCTCGTCGACATAGCTGCAGATTTCAAGGCCCTTGGCCTGGGCGCGCGGGCCCAAGAGTTCGACGGTCTCCTCGACGAAGCCGGCAAGCGCGAATGGCGCCACGATGAGATCGAGGCGGCCGGCTTCGATTTTCGCCAGGTCCAGAAGTTCTTCGATGAATGAAAGCAGTGTGGCGCCTGAGGTTTTCATCGCCCGCAAATAGGTCGCCTGTTCCGGCGCCAGCGGCGTGTCGCCAAGAAGGTCGGCCATGCCAAGAAGGCCGTTGAGCGGTGTGCGGATTTCGTGCGAGACCATGGCCAGGAAGCGCGATTTGGCGCGATTCGCCGCCTCCGCCTGGTCGCGCGCATCGGCCAGCGCCCGTTCGGCAAGAACACGGTCGGTGACATCGCGGCCGACGCTTTGCAATTCACTGTCGCCGTCGGCGCGCACGATGACTTCACGCCAAGCGATCCAGCGCGCGCCCTCGGGCGCCGCGATTTTCTGGTCGTGCATGCGCGTTCCGTCGGGAAGAAGCTTCGTCGCGCCTTGGATCTCCACCGGCGGCGCGATCGTGTTGCCCAAAAGCTTCTCGCGGGAGACGCCGACAAGCGCGCAGAACGCGTCATTAGCGTAAGTAATCGCGCCTTTGCCATCGCGCCGCACGATGACGTCGCCTTGCGCCTCGAAAAAGCTCGTGGCCCGCTCTTGCGCTTCCCTTAATTCCCAATTGCGGTCTTCGGCCGCGTCGAGCCGCGTTTCGAGCGTGCGGAGCTCGTGCTTCATCTGGCGGATGCGTGAAATCAGAATGCCCAAAGTGCCGCACGCCGCGCCGAACAAGGCGGCTACCCCAATCGCGAACGCATTGGCATCGTAATCGCGGTCCGCCATCGTTCCCGAGATGAAACCGAAGGCGATCCCAAACGACATGACGGTCACGACTGCGGCGCGGACCACGAGCGACCACAACCGGCGCGTCACGATGGCGGATGGCGGCAGATTGGCGCGACGCTGCATAGTGCCATGTCCGTTGGGCGCAAAAACGGCGCTCTGTGAAAGCCGCGTCGGGTCCGGTTTATCGGTGCGTTCGTAGAGTTTTGGCCAAGGAAAGGCGCCCAATGAAAGCCGCCCAAAGACGCTTGCTTAAAGGAACCTTGACCAAGAATTCTTGCCCATTACTTGCCATAGTGGGCTGCGGCGTGCTGGGGAAGGGCGCGATTGGAGGAAGGGTTGATGCTTTGTTAAGGTAACGGTTGGCGCATTAACTTAATCGGATTGGCGTGGGCTCGGCCGGAGCGCAGTTCGGAGTAGAATTTCGGAGTAGATTTCATGGACAAAGCTGTCGATACCAAGACGGAACGCGGCAAGTCCGCCGGTGCAGGCCGGTCGGCGCGGCCGTCGCGTGCGGAGGCCGAAGAGGCGGTGCGCACGCTGATCCGGTGGGCGGGCGACGACCCCAATCGCGAGGGGCTTCTCGCCACGCCGGGCCGGGTCGTCCGGGCCTATGAGGAATGGTTCGCCGGCTATAACGACAATCCGCGCGACTATCTCAAGCGCACCTTCGAGGAAACCGGCGGTTACGACGAAGTCGTGGTGTTGCGCGACATCCGTTTCGAGTCGCATTGCGAACATCACATGGCGCCGATCATCGGCCGCGTGCATATCGGCTACCTGCCGCGCAACCGCGTCGTCGGCATTTCCAAATTGGCGCGGCTGGTCGAGGTCTATGCGCGCCGCCTGCAAATCCAGGAAAAGATGACCGCCGAAATCGCGTCCTGTCTCGATGCCGTCCTAAAGCCGCACGGCGTCGCCGTCGTCACCGAAGCGACGCATCAATGCATGACCACGCGCGGCGTGCATAAGCCCGGCGTCACCATGGTGACGAGCCGGATGCTCGGCGTGTTTCGCGATCACGCCGAAACGCGGCAGGAATTCTTGGCCGCGGTTGGCATGCGCGGCGCGATTCATGGCAATGGCTCGGGATGATCCGCCGGCGGGCGCTCGGCCAAGAGGAGCTTGGTCTCGCGCCCCCTAAGCCGCTCGCCTGATTTCGTCGGCAAGCGCGCGGTAGGACAACGCTTCGGCCAAATCGTATTGAAATAATTAGGTTTTTAGGGGGCGGAAACTCTATCCACGCCCCTATCCACGGCCGTCGATTTTTGCGATTCAGGCCCTTGCGGGAACGAATAAGTAAGGATAGATGTTATAACATCAATTATAACAAAAGGGGATAGTTCCATGGTCGCTCTCAAGCTTCGAAAAATCGGCAATTCCGTGGGGGTCATCTTCCCCCAGGTGACGCTTGACGCCCTCCATGTGGACGAGGGCGATACCGTCTTTTTGACGACATCTGCGGAGGGGTACCGCCTTACCCCTTATAGCAAAGAGTTCGAGACGCAGATGTCCCTGGCCAGAAAGATCATGAAAAAGCGCAGGAACGCCCTTCGCGAACTGGCGCGATAATCAAGTCTTTATATGGAGTATATCTGGCCCGCCCTAGCCGTCGTGCTTGCGATTCACGAAGAGCAGGTCGCAGAGCACGGCGGCTCCTTGGGTTTGCGAGATCCGGGCCTGCTCGATGCTGCTCTCCACAGACCCCTAAATTATCTTTCCTTTGGAGACAATCCCGACATTGCACTCTTAGCGGCGGTCCTCGGTCACGGATTGGTGTCAAATCATCCCTTCATAGACGGCAACAAGCGCGTATCCCTCGTCGCTACAGAGTTGTTTCTTGAACTGAACGGCTATGAACTCGTGGCCGATGACGCCGTAGCCGTGACGACCTGGTTGGATTTGGCCCAGGGCAATATCGATGAACAGGCCTTGGCGGTTTGGATTAGAGAACGCATCAAAGCCAAATAGCCGCGCAGCAGCAAGACCGCCACCATCATGATGCAATTACCGGCGCGCCCTGCCCTGAAACGGTATCGCAGTCCCCTAAAGCTAGAACTTATAGGCAAGGCCAAGCATTCCGAGCTGCGTTTGTACGGCGTTGCTGAACCGGTACGTATTATTATTTACCGGTGCGACTGCTACGAACGGAAAACTGGTGCTCCAAGACCCGAA
>Ga0187780_10000056_pt1 | contig 85427 bp, 71 predicted proteins | sample 1015_Q2_SP10_20__FD_132429 | JGI IMG/M metagenome (GOLD analysis project Ga0187780, IMG submission 132429) | Tropical peat soil microbial communities from peatlands in Department of Meta, Colombia - 1015_Q2_SP10_20_MG | ecosystem: Environmental > Terrestrial > Soil > Wetlands > Peat | place...
CACCCCTCACGACGCGCAAATGGCCCGGAAGATGGGCGCGGAAGGCATTGGGTTGTGCCGCACCGAGCACATGTTTTTCAAAGATTTCGAACACCCGGAGAAAAGTGTTGAACGCCAGGAAGCGATCCAGGAGATGATTCTGGCGGATACATCCGAGGCGCGGCGGCGCGCTTTGGATAAGTTGCTTCCGTTTCAGCGGAGCGACTTCATCGGAATTTTCGAGGCCATGGATGGTTTCCCGGTGACCATCCGTTTGCTGGATCCGCCGCTCCACGAGTTCGTGCCGCACGACCCCGAAAAGCAAGCTGAATTGGCGGCGAAAATGGGCGTTTCGGCGGAGGCTGTTGCGCGCCGGGTGGAACAACTCCGGGAAGCCAACCCCATGCTGGGGCATCGAGGGTGCCGCCTTTCGATCACCTATCCGGAGATTTTGGAAATGCAGGTGCGGGCCATTATCGAAGCAGCGATTGATTGCCAGAAGAGAAAAGTTAAAGTGTTACCTGAGATTATGCACCCGCTGACTCTAGACAAAAGGGAACTGCAGATTTTGGAAACGGCCACGCGCCGGGTGGCGGATGAGATTATCTCCAAGTCGGGGGTCAAACTCGACTACCTGGTGGGAACCATGATTGAGTTGCCCCGAGCTGCGCTGCTCGCTGGCGAACTTGCGGAAGTCGCCGAATTCTTTTCCTTCGGCACGAATGACCTTACCCAGACGACCATGGGGCTTTCGCGGGACGACGCCGGGAAGTTCCTGCCGGTGTACGTGGACGCACAGGGGGCCGGCATTTTCAAAGCCGACCCTTTCCAGACCCTCGATGTGGACGGGGTGGGGATGCTGGTTCGGTGGGCCATCGAGCGCGGGCGAAAGACGCGGCCCAAGCTGAAGGTGGGCATCTGCGGTGAGCACGGCGGCGATGCCGACAGCGTGAAATTCTGCCACCGTGTCGGGATGAACTACGTCAGTGCCTCTCCGTTTCGCGTGCCCATTTCGCGACTGGCCGCGGCCCACGCGGTCATCGAGGAAAAGAGAAATCGGAAGAAGTAGCAAGGCGATGCCCAGTTTGGCCGGATGGAAGCGGGCCGCGAGCCACAAGAAGGATTCTGCGTTTCTTCTCCGGGTACGCCGGGAACTGCGCCGGATTGCCGACCCTCGCAAGGCTCCGGCGATGCAGGCCTACATGAAATCCGCGATGCCCTATCATGGTGTGCCCGCGCCGCTGCTGCGCCAACTCTGCCGCGAAGTCTTCGCGGAGGTGGATCTCACCACGCGCGATAGCTGGCGCACCAACGTGCTGCAGGTCTGGCGTGGCGCGGCTTACCGGGAGGAGCGCTACGTGGCCATCGCCCTGACCGGAGAGAAGCGCGCGGCCGCATTTCAGACTCCGGGCGAGTTGCCGCTCTACGAGGAATTGATTGTCACTGGCGCGTGGTGGGACTACGTGGATGAAATTGCGGCGAGGCGCGTCGGGCCCATCCTGCAGTCGCATCGGGCACGAATGCGAAAGAAGATGCTGGCGTGGAGCAAATCCGGAAACATGTGGAAGCGGCGCACGGCCATCCTCTGCCAGTTGCGATTCAAGCGCAGCACCGACCTCGATCTTCTATACGCGTGCATCGAGCCGTCACTCGATTCGAACGAGTTCTTCCTACGGAAAGCCATCGGATGGGCGCTGCGCCAATATGCGTGGACCGATCCGGACGAGGTCCAGCGCTACGTGCATCGCCATGCGGATCGCCTGAGCGCACTCAGCCGCCGCGAAGCTCTGAAGAACATTTCGGCGTAACGGCTCGCTAGGTAGGAATACGCAGGAAGAAGTAGACGCCGAGGAAGCCGAAGATGGCGTCGGGGGCCCATCCCGCGATTATTGGTGGCAACTGTCCCACAGAACCCATAGCTTCGAATAACGCCGCCGACGCCCAATAAACAATCCCTATTCCTACGGCCAGAGCCAGCCCGCTGATCGCTCCGCGGGCGCCCACGAGAAAAGCAACGGGGCGCCGAGGCCTACGATAATCGCGGCAATCAGCGGGAAGGCGAATTTCTTCTGCCATTGGACAGAGAGCCGCGCGGTGTCGAATCCGGCCTGCCGCAGGCTGGCGATGTACTCGCCGAGCTGCAACCAGTTCATCTGGTAGTACTGCCGGACTTCCCGGCGAAAGTAGCCGGGGGACTCCGTGAGCTCCGCAAGTGAAGTCACTTTGAAGGGATCATAGCGGGTGACGTGGCCATCGGCGCCGAAGTCCCGCACCCATCCTCCGCTTAGCACCCAGGTATTCTGGCTCGGCTCCCAGGTGGCGCGGGAAGCGAAGATTCGGCGGCGGATCTGGAACCCGGAGGGAGCCAGTTCGAAGACATTCAATCCGCCGAAGAGCTGGCGGTCTGGGTCGAACAACTCGTAGTTGTAAATCTTGGCGTTTTCTCCGTAAATCCACTGCCGCGCGGGCTGAAGATACGTCTGCGCGGGGCGGCCCTTGATGCGGTTGCGAAGGGCGTCCTGGCGCTGGTTGGCGTAGGGGAGAAACGTGGCATCGAGGAGAAACATCCCGGCCGCCAGCAGGCAGCCCGCGAACATCAGTGGAAATACGACGCGATAGAGACTGATTCCGCTGGCCTTGAGCGCGATCACCTCGTTGTTCTTGGTCAGCACCGCGAGGGTCACCAGCGTGGCGACCAGCGTCGCCAGCGGCGCCAGTTGATACAGCATGAGCGGGACGAGATAACGAAGGTAGTCGAGCACCGTGAGTGCCGAGATGTGGTTGCGGGAGATGTCGCCGAGCAGGTCGAAGACCGTGAACGCGTCGAAGATCAGAAGAAAGCCCCCCAGCATCACGAGGAAATAATAGAAGAACTGGCGCAGCACGTAAACGTCGATAAGCAAGGGAAAGGCGGCGGCCGTTTGCCGCATGGCGCGGATGCGGGCGAGCGAGGGCACCCGCGTCGCCGCGCCGTTGGGAGCAGGAGACGTAACCGCCGCAGAGCTTCTCTTTCTTGCGGTGCGCCAACGAGACCATTGCGATTCCAGCCAGGCCGCAGCGGAGCTAGGCTTGCGGATGTTTTCGATGCGCTGGAAAAAGACCAACCCCAGAAGGGCGGTCACGATGTTGGCGGACCATATGCCCAGCCACGGCTCGATGCGGCCCTGCGCGGCCAGGTGGTCTCCGGAGACAAAAAAGAAGTAATAGACGCCGATCAGCACGAGCGTGAGAATCAATCCGGCGGCCCGGCCGCCCCGGCGGGGGCGCACGCCAAGGGGCACGCCCAGAAGAGCAAACACCAAACAAGCGGCCGGGAACGCAACGCGCCGATGGAACTCGATGCGCGCTTCCCGCCAGCGTGGCCCTGCCTCCGCCCGCAGGGAACCGGTGGACCATTCGGCGATAGAGACCGTCGAGATTTTCTGGGGCAGGGTCCCGGCGGAAACATCCACGGGGATGTCGGTGGCGCCGAACGTGGTGACATTGTAGCGGTCCGGGTCCGCGGGGTCGAGTTCGTGAGTGCTGCCCTTGCCCAGATGCAGAGTCACCTCACCCTTGGCCGGGCCGCTTAAAATGAACGCGTCTTCGGCAATGGTGACGGAGGAAGCACGAAATCCTCCGCCGGATCCGGCGGCGGGCACCTGTGCCAAGCCGGTCATCGTTCCGGCCGAGGATGCCAGGAAAACACCCTGCCAATGCGTCGCTGCGGCTTCCGCGTCCTGCACGTATAATACGAAGCCGGGAAAGCGTTCGTCGAAGACGCGGGGCTGAACGCTATAGGGCGCCTGCGAGGTGATAATCTCGCTTTCGAGACGGCGCAGCGTGCGCACCGACGCCGGGCTGAGCCAAAAGGTCGTGGCGAGGGTGGTCAGCGCGGCGGCTAGCGCCACTGCTCCGATGGGCACCAGCAACCGCCTTAGGCTGATGCCCGAGGCATGCAGAGCCACGATTTCGCTATCCGCGGAAAGGCGTCCCAAGCCGATGAGGACACCGACGAGTACCGCCATGGGGAGCGTGAACGTCAGCACCGGGGGAAGCGTGCACGCGAACAGTAGCGCCACGGTACCCATCCCGCCGGCCTGGCGCACCACCAGCTCCATCAAGCGAACCAGTTGGGGTACGAAGAAGACGAAAGTGAAGACCACGAGCCCCAAAAACGCGTGGGAAAGCACTTCGCGGCCGATGTATCGGTCGAGCAGACGCATACCGGGGCGTCGCCATTCTAGCACGGGGTGCAGGCAGAGTGCGGAGAGCGCAAAGCCGCACCCAAATGAGTCACGGCGGCTGCTGAATGACCGGAGCGGTCCAGCACCTCGCGGGGTTGGCGTCGCCACTGCCTTCGAGACCGGCCGCTGCCAGGAGGGCTAGAGCGTGAGCCGCGTGCAGCTGGTCATTCTCTGGCACATGCACCAACCGCAGTACCGCGACCCGGCCACAGGCGAGTATCTGCTGCCGTGGACTCGATTGCACGCCCTGAAAGATTACTGGGGCATGGTGAAAGTGCTGGAGGAATTTCCACGGGTACACGCCACGTTCAACTTTGTTCCCTTGCTGGCCGAACAGATACGGGAATACGCCAGCGGGCAATTTAAGGAACCGTGGTTCGAGATCGCCTTCGCCCCGGCGGCGGCGCTGACCGCGGACCAAAAAGGCGAGGCATTGGAGCGCGCCTTCCAGGTGAACCCGAATTATCTGCACCGCTGGCCCCGCTTTGCCGAACTCGACTCGCTAGTGCGGTCGGCGGGCTACGAAGCATGCGTGGCGCGCTGGAGCGCGCGCGAGTGGCGCGACTTGCAAGTGCTCTCGCAACTGGCCTGGATGGACGAGGAATATCTGGTCAAGGATTCCGCCGTCGCCGAGCTCTCCGCCAAAGGACGACACTTCACCGAAGAGGACAAGTCCGTGCTGCTCCAGAAGCAGCACGAGTTGCTCGCTGCCGTCCTGCCGGAATACCGCAACGCAGCCGCGCGCGGCCAGATTGAGATTTCGACCACACCCTATTACCACCCCATCCTGCCGTTATTGTGCGACACCGACATCGCCATGGTCTCTAACGCGCATACGCCCTTGCCCCATCCCCCGTTTCGCTTCCCGCAGGACGCCCGCCAGCAACTGGTGCGGGCGCGTCAATTTCACGAGCAGGTGTTCGGCAAGCCTCCTGCGGGGCTCTGGCCTTCGGAAGGCTCGGTGTCGAATCAGGCGCTGGAGATGGCGATGGAGCTGGGATTCCAGTGGTTCGCCACGGACGAAGGGGTGCTCGGGCGCACGCGCAACATCGGCTTCTGGCGCGACGCCAACGGCTACCCGGAGAATGGTCCGGCGCTGTACACGCCCTGGCGCCTGGAACGCAACGGACGGGCGATGACGGGTTTTTTCCGCGACCACTATCTCTCGGATCTGGTCGGATTTGTGTACAGCCGCATGGGCGCGGAAGCCGCTGCCGACGACCTGTACCGGCGGATCCGCGCCATCGGAGAGCATCAGCCTCGAGGCGACACGGCCACCGTTAGCGTCATCTTGGATGGTGAAAATGCTTGGGAATACTATCCTCAAAACGGCCGGGAGTTTCTGCGGAGGTTCTACGCGCGGATTGAGCAGGATTTGGACATCCGGGCCCTGACGGTCAGCGAAGCTGTCGCAGCGAGCCCAAACGCTCCGCGCCTGCAGGAGATTTTCCCGGCCTCCTGGATCAACGCGAATTTCGATGTTTGGATCGGCCACGCGGAGGATGTGCAGGCCTGGGAGTTGCTGCGCGACGCGCGCGACACTTACGAGCGCGCCGCGGCCCGCGCTGCGGCGGCTGCCGGCGCTTCCCGCGAGCCAACGCCCTGGAACGCCCAGGCCACGCGCGCTTACGAGGCCATTCTGGCAGCCGAGGGCAGCGATTGGTGCTGGTGGTTCGGCCCCGAACACTCCTCGGCCAACGACGCCGAGTTTGACGAGCTCTATCGCAAGCATCTCACGGAAATCTACAACGCCCTCGGCGAGCCGGCGCCCGACGTGCTGGCCGTTCCCATCAAACATCCACCGGAGCGCGCCCGGCGCGAGGCCCCCCAGGCCTATCTCGACGTAGCTGTGGATGGACGCGAGACCAGCTACTTCGAATGGATTGGCGCCGGCTATTACGCCATTGACCGCCGCAGCGGGGCCATGCACGGCCGCCAGCAGTACGCGCTCAGCGGCTTCCAATACGGTTTCGGACCGGACCATTTTTTTCTGCGTGTGGACATGATTGCCGAAGCCATCGCGGAAATGCCCGAATTCCAGTTGCGGCTCACGTTGTGGGACGCACGGGAGACGCGCATCACCCTGCGCATCGCCGAAGGAAAGCTGGCGGGTTACACGGTCGAGCACGCAGGCATGTGCCTGCTCCATCCGGAGACGGTGATCTCGGTTGCCTACGGCAAAATCCTCGAACTGAGCATCGCGCGTGAGCTGTTTGAACTGCGCGGCCGGCGCGAGTTCCTGATGGGCATCGCGATGTGGCGAGGGGGCTTGCCCGTGGACGTCATGCCGGTCGAGAAGATGATGGCGGTGGCCCTGGGTGAAGATAACTTCGCCTGGCCGCTGGAGTAAACCGCGCCACGCGCAGACGGCCGGACAAGAAAATCGCTGTTTGTCGCTTTCACCCGCCGTCGCGCCGTGCTTTCGTGTTCGCCAGACAATTTTTCCACGGCATTACTCTCCTGACACGTATTGACATCCGGAACGGCCCGAGAGATAGTGTGCGCGTCCCTCTGCAGGGACAGCCGGAATTTCAAACTACTAACGGCAGTTGGCTCGGCAGGACTTGAGCCGCCCAACCTGGCCGCGAGGCGCAGTCCTCGTCGCCGGAGGAGGGCCTAATGAAGGCACGGCGCATGTGGTGGCTTCTGGCGCTCGCCGGAAGCGGAAGCATTTTCCTCGCGGGTGCAGTTAACTCTCCGGTACGTACGCCACCAGCTCGCCTTGTTGCGGATCCCTGGCAAACCGGGATCCAGTATGGCCCCACCCAAGCGGGGTCTAAAGAGAGCGGACGCGTGCGCTTGGCGCGCACCGGCGTGCCGGCCTCAGCGCAAGTCTCTGCGAGTGGCGCGAGCCTGCGAATTCCCCGCCGCAGCGCTGTCGCGCACTTTTCTCTTCCGATGACCTTTGAGCCGAATGCAGAGCAAGCGGATCCTCGCGTGCGTTGGATCGGGAGGGGAAGAGGGCTCACCGTGTTCTTAACCAGCCGGGAGATCGGCGTACGTCTCGCAGCGAGTGCGCGCAGGCCACAGTCCAGGCTTGGAATCCGTCTCGAGGGCGCGCCTCACCTGGCGTGGCGAGGAGAGGAAAAGCTGCCCGGCGAGAGCAACTACTTTATCGGCAGAGATAAGCGCGCGTGGCGTACGCACGTGCGCCATTTCGCTCGTGTGCAGGCGGCTAACGTTGCCCCCGGCGTGAGCGTGGTCGTCTATGGAAACGACGAAGGCCTCGAATACGACGTGCGGTTTGCTCCAGGCGCGCGTGTATCGAAGTTGCGGCTGCGCATTTCCGGCGCGGGGAAAATGCGGCTTCTCAAGGACGGCGATCTGCTGCTGGATGCGGGACAGGCCGAGTTGCGCATGAAAAGGCCGTCCTTTTATGAAGAATGGCCCGACAACCGGCGGAAACGCGTGGAGGGCGGCTACATATTGAGAGCGGATGGTTCGATCGGCTTTCGCGTGAGTTCCCGGGATGCGGGAGCGACGCTCGTAGCCGACCCATCTCTGTCGGTCACCTATGCAACGTTTCTCGGCGGCAGCGGTGAGGACTCCGCCAACAGCCTGGCGGTGGACAAGTCCGGAAAAATTTACGTCGCGGGCACGACTGCTTCCGCGGCGAACTTTCCGGGGTTGTCGGGCACGATTTTGGGCCCCGCCAGCGGTCCCTCGCAACTATTCATCGCCAAGATTGATCCCACCGTCAGCGGCCCAAACTCGCTCCTCTATCTCACATTCCTTGGCGGCAGCAAGGAGCAGGCGGGAGGGCTCATCGCGGTGGATGGCTCCGGCGACGTGGCGATCACCGGCACGACGACGTCGGGCGACTTTCCTGTAACCGATAGCAGCACGCTGGCGAGTGGAACCAATAGCCTGGCCGTCAGCGAGATTGACCCGACTGGCAGCCAACTCGTGTTTTCTACGCTTCTTGGTGGCACCGGCGCGATCTCCCAAAACGGGCTGGGCGGAATAGCCCTCGACTCATCGGGCGACGTGTATGTAGCCACCGACACTACCGCAGGGTCCGGCGGCGGCGGCTCTCCGGGACTGCCAGTCACGGCCAATGCCTTCCAGACAGGCTGGGACGGCTCCGCCAGCGACGGCTTTCTGGTGGTTGTTCAGCCGCCCTCCTCATCTGGCGGAGCGCCTGTGGTGAAATATTGCTCCTACCTCGGAACGAACTCGAGCGGGCCGGTCGGAGTCGGCGGGGTTGCGGTGGACGGTGCCGCAGATGCCTACATTGCGGGTTTCACCAACAACTCCACCAGTGGATTCCCGGCGCAAAATGCCTTTCAGAGTGCGTACGGCGGCGGCGATTCCGATGCTTTTTTGATGAAAATCTCCCCCAGCGGCCAAGGCTTGAACGACCTAATTTATGCGACGCTGCTCGGGGGCTCGGGCACAGACGAGGGGCTGGCCGTGGCCATTGATTCGGCTACGCCGCCCAACGCCTATGTCACCGGCGCCACGCAATCCGCAGATTTCCCCCTCAAAGGCGCCACCGCCGGCTATCAGACTGCCCTGAAGAACAACGCAACCTCAAATGTGTTCCTTGCAGTTGTCGCTCAAGATGGCGCCACCGGCGCTACTTCGCTCGCCTACGGAACGTATCTGGGCGGTACGGGTGCAGATGCAGGACAAGCAATAGCCGTGAGCGCCCCGAACGCTGTGTACATTGCCGGTGTCACAACTTCTTGGGATTTCCCCTGGCGCGATAACGCTCAGCCCTTTAACGGCGCGGGCGATGCTTTTGTCGCCAAGCTTGATGCCACTTCGGCCGGAGCCGCGTCGCTCTTGTATGCAACCCCACTAGGTGGGACTTCGCCGGTCGGAGGGACAGCCGGTGCCGAGGCAGACGCGATAGCCACGGATGGCGCGGGCAACGTGTTTGTGGCCGGGGCAACTACGGCAACCGATTTTCCGACGGCCGTCACCACGGCCGGTTCGGTCAATGGCCTCGAGCAGAGCTGCGCGAGTTGCTCCCAACCGTCTCCCGCCAGTGACGCGTTCGTGGTCGTCTTGCATGAAAATGCCAGCAGTCTCAGCCCCAGCGTCTATTTCAGTGCCCCGCGAACCACGTTTCCCCCCACGCAGGTCGGAGCTATAGCTGATCCGCAGCCCGTCGCCCTGCTCAACGCCGGCGAAGCCGCACTGAGTATTGCCGACTCGACTGACATTTCCATCACGGGCCCGAACGCCGCGGACTTCTCTCTCAGCGACGTCAGCGGGTGCGTCGGCGACATCGAGCCCGGTTCACAACCACATTGTTCCTTCGAGGTGAGCTTCGCCCCACGCGCCGCTGGGCCCGAAGGGGCGTTTGTGACGGTCACCGACAATGCCCCGGGCAGCCCCCACCTGTTCGAGCTGGCCGGCAGCGGAACCGCGTCTCTCGAAATCTCGCCCACCACTTTGAATTTCGGCAGCGTGCCGCAAGGCAGCACGAGCGCGGAAGGGACGTTAACCTTCACCAACAGCGCCGGCAACAGCGTCCAAAATCTCAGCGCGGTGCTGGCCGGACCGGACGCTACGGAATTCCAGGCGTCCCAAGGGACGTGCGCGACCATTACCTCCAAGACCACTTGCGTGCTGGGATTTGTATTTCAGCCGCAAGCCACGGGCGCATTCCACGCCGAATTGGATATCAGTTACCAATTGGGGAGCACATCCCAGCCCGGACAGGTGATACCACTCTCGGGCGTCGGGACATCCCCCATGCCTGTCGCCAGCGTCGCCCCACTTGCCCTCACGTTCGGGAGCCAGGCAACGGGCACGACCAGCAATCCCCAGACCGTCACGCTCTCCAACCAGGGCAGCGCGCCACTCAACCTGACAAGCATCGCAATTGCGGGAGCAAATGCCGGCGATTTCTCGATTTCGACCACAGGTACGACCTGTCCGATCTTGAGCGGCAGCCTGGGTTTCGGCTTTCCTCCCCCAAGCTGCACCATCGCCGTGCAGTTCAGTCCCCAGGCTGCAGGAAACCGGAACGCCCAACTACGCATCACCGATAACGCCGTCGGCAGCCCCCAGGAAGTGGCCTTGCGTGGTACGGCGGCGGCGCCTCCGCCTTCGGTAGAAGTCTCACCAGCGAGCATCGATTTTGGTGCGCAGAGCGAAGGCACCTCCAGCAACGCCCAAAGCGTCAGCGTCACCAATCCAGGAACGGCCGTCGCGGACATCAGCGGCATCGCGCTCGGAGGCTCGAATCCCGGCGACTTCGTGCTCGGCAATTCCTGCGCGGGCACACTCGCGGCAGGAGCCAACTGCGCACTCAGTGTGACCTTCAAGCCGGCGGTTGGCCTCGGGCCGGGAAGCCGCGCGGGAGTCCTTAACGTTCCTGGTGGAACCCCATCGGCGGTCTCGTTGTCGGCCACCGCCACGCAGGCGGCCATTTCGTATCCCACGACGTTCAATTTCGGCAGCCAGCTTGCCGGAACGCCCTCTTCCGGCGCCACAGCGCAGCCGGTGACTGTGACCAACAGCAGCAATGGCTCACTTGCCGGGGGGCTGGCCGTCACGGGCGCGAGCGTGTTTGGGACGAATAGCGGCGATTTCCTGCTGGCAGGGAACAGTTGCGCGTCCGGCTTAACACCCCCGGGCGGAACTTGCACGATTCAAGTGAAATTTGCTCCTGTTCAGGCGGCCTCCTGCGGCACTGGCAGTACCCGGAGCGCCACGCTCGTTCTGCAGGATAATGCTCCGGGCAGTCCGCACAGCATTCCTCTGAGCGGCACGGCAACCGACTTCTGCCTGGACTCGGCTTCCGGCCAGGGCATCAGTTCGACCGTTACCGCAGGCCAAACCGCAACCTACAACCTCACGGTGGACTCCTCGGCAGGTTTTTCCGGGACCCTCAGCCTTGCTTGCACCGACACCGTGCTGGCCAGCGATTGCACCATCACCACAACGCCCGCGACATCGCCGGCGTCCGTCCAAGTGAGCGCTGGGACGCCGGGACAGTTTTCGGTCAGCGTGGCGACTACCGCCTCAGTCGCCACTCGCTTCGTTCGTTGGCGCCCGGGAAGCCCCGTGCAGCAAATGGGGCGGGTCATTTTCTTCACCTTGCTAGCCCTGCTCGCGGTTTGGCTTTTGAACCTGCGCACCGTTTGCGCAGGACGCCTGGCAGGCGGCTTGCCGAAGCTGGCGCCGATGGGCGCAGCCCTGCTCGTGGTCGCGCTTCTGTTGGGAATGGCAGCGTGCGGAAGTGGCGGCGATAGCCCCAGCACAGGACAAACGGGAACTCCGGCCGGGTCCTACACCATAACCATAAGCGCGACGGCGAGCAACGGCGCCAGCCGGACCGTTGCGTTGGGCCTGACCGTGCAATAAGTCGGCTCGCCGCCTGGGAGAAAGCCTGTGCCACGGCGGGCAAGATGATGCCGCGGTTCAGAAAACGGCCGTAACCAGGTCGCGAGGGGCTGCGCCGGTAGGAATCAGCGTGATGAGATTTGACGTCTTCGCTCGAATTACGGCCAGGTCCCCCGATGCTGTGTCAGCCACGAGCAGCATCTCCTCGCCCGGTGTGAGACGGCACGCGCCCGGAGATTGCCCAACGGGAATCACGTGCTCCGGCTGGCGCACAGCGATGGAAACGGGAACCACGTGCCCGGCTGCCGCATCCGAGACGTACAGGGTTTGTGCGTCCTGTGTCAGAGTTGCCGCCGCCGGGGACATTCCGAGGAGCAGGTAATCGCCCACCTCGTTGGTCTGCGTGTTCACCACGATCACGCCGTGGGCGCTTCGCGATGCGATATAGAGCTCGCCGCCGTCGGGCTTGAGAATCAGATCGTCGGCCGTTTCGCCGATCCCCAGCCTCGCCACCAGGGCCTTCTGCTTCAGATCCACCACAGAGATCTGGCGGTCGCTTCCCGAGGCGACGAAAGCTTTCGAGCCATCAGGCAGGATGACAATTTTCTCGGGGTTTGGCGCGACCGGGATGACGCCCTTCACCGCGAGCGACGCCGCGTCGAACAGCGACACCGTAGCGTCATCGTGATTGGACACCACGAGGACGGTGCCATCCGGCGAGAGGCGCGCCGCTTGCGGCCGGGCTCCTGTGCGCCCGCGCGCCACCACTTGGCGCGTCGCGCAATCAATGGCCACGACGGCGTTCGAACCGGAGGCCGCTACATACGCCCGCTTTCCATCCGGCGAGAGCTCCAGCGCAGCAGGAGCAATTCCAGCAGGGATGCGCGCCACGACCTGGTTGCTTTTTTCGTCCAGGACCCAGGCATAACCCCCGGATGTGCTAACCCCCCAAATTTCCTTGCGCGTGGGGTTGGTCCGAAGACCAGCGGGATCGGCGCCCACAGCAATCGTCGCCACGGGCGCGAGCCGCACCAGGTCCACGGCCGTCACTGTCCCTTCTGCCGTGTTTGCGGCATACGCGAACAGGTGCAAGCCGGGGCGCAAGAATGACGGCCGCTGTTCCAGCGCCACCTCGCGAATCGCGAGACCCACGAGAAGCACTAACAGGACCACAAGACGATAGTTCAGCCGCGGCTTCAATGGATGATTCCTTGTCGCCAGTGAAGGGGCGAGTCTAGCGCATCGTCAACGGGCTTGGCAAAGGCGCGACGGTAGAAGAGGTCGCTGCGAACGCGTGTTGAAATGGCTGTCCCCAGCGGAAATTCGCTGCTGGCGCGAAATCCTTGGAGGCGCGGGGCGGAATCGAACCGCCGATAAAGGTTTTGCAGACCTTTGCCTTGCCACTTGGCGACCGCGCCCTTCCCACGCTGGGCCCGTCATACCGGCACAGCGGAGCGACCGCATCATAGCATCCGCCAATACCATTGTTCCAGCCGCGCGGTTGCTGCGGTATCACGTGGTTTGCGCGGCCCCGATGTTTCCGTTAAAATAGACGTTCACTTTGCGGACAACCTGAGGGAATGGCGGAAGAAACACAGTCTACAAGTCTCGTCTTCGACGCCGCCGACGAATACCGCCCCGAACCGCCCCCTCCTCCCGAAGTGCCCTCCTGGAAAGACGGCAGCATTCGCATCGGCATCCACACCTCGATCGCCGGAGATATCGCGCGGGCGCTCGACCTGGCACATGGACTGGGCGCCAACGCCCTGCAAATATTTTCGGCCAGCCCCCGCATGTGGGCGCGCGGGACGGCGCGGATTGCTCCGGCCGACGCCGGCCGGTTCCGCGAGCGCCGCAAGCAGTTGCAACTGGGCCCACTGGTGGTCCACGCCAATTACTTGATCAACCTCGCTTCGCCGAATCCCGTTCTGCGGGCCCGGTCGGTTCAGGCGTTTCATCAGGAAGTCGTCCGGGCGCTGGCGCTGGGTGCGGATTATCTCGTGGCCCATCCCGGAAGCGCGCTGGGCTCAGCCGTTGGCTCGGCGATTGCCGCGGTAGCACAAGGATTCAAGCAGGCCGTGCGAGGGCTGGCGCTCGGCGAGTTGCGGATTCTGGTCGAAAACACGGCGGGGCAGGGAACTTCGCTCGGCTCCCGCTTCGACGAGTTGCAGGCCATTCTCGAAGCGTGCCCGGAACTGCCGCTCGGGGTCTGCGTTGATACGGCCCACGCTTTCGCGGCCGGATGGGACGTCCGCCACGCCGCCGGCCTGGACGCCGTCCTCGCTGCGCTCGACAGCACCGTCGGGCTCGACCGCGTGCTCGTCATCCACGTCAACGATTCCAAGACGGTGCTAGGCTCGCGCGTGGACCGGCACGAGCATGTCGGAAAGGGCCGTATCGGGCTCCCGGCGTTTCAGCGCATCCTCAATCATCCGCACCTTGCCGGCCGCGCCTTCATTCTCGAGACGCCCATTGACAAGCCCGGCGATGACCGCCGCAACGTGGCTGTACTTTGGAAGTTGCTGGGCTTGCCCGCCGGGGCGGGCAGGGAAGTGAGAGCCGTCGGGCCCAGTGACGGCATGAAGCCGCGCCGCAGGAAAGGAAGCAAAGGAACCAGAGTACGCAGGGGAAGTAAAGGAAAACGGCGTACCGCACGACGGGAGCGCGTGAGTGGCTGAATACGATCCGCAGCGAATCGAACTCAAATGGCAGAAGACCTGGGAAGGACAGGACGTCTTCCGCGCTCAGGACCGTGACCCCTCGCGCCCAAAATACTATCTGCTCGAAATGCTGCCCTATCCTTCCGGCACGCTGCACATGGGCCACATGCGCAACTACACCATCGGCGACGCGGTAGCACGCTACAAGCGCATGCGGGGATTCAATGTCCTACACCCGATGGGCTGGGACGCCTTCGGGCTGCCTGCCGAAAATGCCGCCATCCGGAATCAGACGCATCCGCGCGAGTGGACCCAGTCCAATATCGAGGAGTTCCGCCGGGTTTTGCGGCGGTTTGGGTTCAGCTATGATTGGCGGCGCGAAATTTCGACTTGCGAACCGGAATATTACCGGTGGAACCAGTGGTTTTTCCTGCGCATGCTGGAGAAAGGAATCGCGTTTCGCAAGAAGAGCAAGGTCAATTGGTGTCCCGAGTGCGCGACCGTGCTCGCCAACGAACAGGTGATCGACGGGTTCTGTTGGCGGCACGAGACGACGCAGGTCCAGCCGAAAGAACTCGAACAATGGTTTCTGCGGATCACGCAATACGCGGACCAACTGCTCGACGATATGAACAAGCTGAAGGACGGCTGGCCCGAACGTGTTCTGGTCATGCAGCAGAACTGGATCGGCAAATCGCGTGGCGCGCGCGTGCGATTCGACGTCGCGGATGTTGCCGGCCTGGGCCTTGACGTGTTCACTACGCGCGTTGACACCATCTACGGTGTCTCCGCACTGCTCGTTGCGGCGGGGCATCCGCAAATGGAGCCGTTGCTGGATGGCGTTCCTGGACGGGCGGCCATGGGTGCGCAGCTCAAGGCCATGCAACAGCGGAGTATGAAGGCTGAGGACATTGCCACAGCCGAGAAGGAAGGCTTATTCACCGGCCGATTTGCTTTGAATCCCTTCTCCGGCGAGCGCGTGCCGATCTGGGTGGCGAATTTCGTCTTGGCCGAGTACGGCACGGGCGCCGTGATGTGCGTTCCGGCGCACGACCAGCGCGATTACGAATTTGCGGAGAACTATCACTTGCCGGTGAAAGTCGTCGTGCAGCCGATGGCGGGCGCTCCGCTCCGCGCCGACCGCATGACTGAGGCGTACGTCGAATATGGCCGGTTGGAAAACTCCGGACCGTATTCCGGGCTGACCTCCGAGCAGGCCATCGAAAACATGACCGCGAACGCGGCGGCGAAACAATTCGGCGCCGGAGAGATTACCTACCGCTTGAAGGATTGGGGCATCTCGCGCCAGCGCTACTGGGGCACACCCATTCCGGTCGTGCATTGCGACCGCGACGGCATCGTCCCCGTGCCCGATGACCAGTTGCCGGTGCGTCTGCCGGAAAATGTAAAGCTGACCGGCCTGGGCCAGTCGCCTCTGGCGAGCGATCCTCAGTTCGTCAATACGACGTGTCCGAAGTGCGGCGGCGCAGCGCGGCGCGAGACGGACACCATGGACACGTTTGTTGATTCGTCGTGGTACTTCTACCGCTATACGGACCCGCACAATGCCCGCGCGCCCTTCGACAACGAAATCGTGCGGTATTGGTTTACGATCGACCAGTACATCGGCGGAATCGAACATGCCATCCTGCACCTGCTCTATTCACGCTTTTTCTGCAAGGTAATGCGCGACCTCGGATTGGTGAAACACGATGAGCCCATCGCGCGCCTGTTCCCTCAGGGAATGGTGCTGAAGGGCGGCAAGGCCATGTCGAAGTCCAGCGGAAACGTCGTCGGCGCCGTGGAGATGGCGGAGAAATACGGTGCCGACACCGGCCGGATGTACACGCTGTTCGCCGCGCCTCCCGAAAAAGACCTGGAATGGAGCGAGCAGGGAATCGAGGGCTCCGCCCGCTTCCTGGGCCGCGTGTACCGCCTGGTAGACAAACACGCCTCGCGCCTGCGCGACGTTCCGGTGGACTGGAGCGCTCAGGCCGATCTGGCGCGCGCCACGGCCAAAGAAAAGCTCCTGCTCCGCAAGACGCATCAGACCCTCAAGCGCGTGACCAACGATTTCGAGGTGCGCTGGCACTTCAATACTTCGGTCGCCCTGGTTATGGAGTTGGTGAACGAGCTCACCGCGCAGGAGCCGCTCGACCAGGAGATTTCTCCCGCTATTCTCAAGCAGTTGCTGGCCATCCTGATTCTGATGCTCTCGCCGATGACTCCGCACATTGCCGAAGAACTTTGGGAGACGCTGGGCCAAGGGGGAGGGCTTTCCCGGGAGAAATGGCCGGTCTTCCGCGAGGACCTCACGCAGGAAGAGCAGGTGGAAGTCGTGATTCAGCTGAACGGCCGCATGCGCGGACGCATGCTGATCGAGGCCGACCTGCCCGAGGACGAGGTCGTGGCCCGGGCGGTCAAGGACGCGCGCATTGCCGCCTTGCTCAACGGCAAGCGCGTGGTAAAGACCGTGGTCGTGCCCGGCAAGCTCGTCAACATCGTCGTCGCCTAGTGCGCACGCTGCAACTGGTAAAATGGAATTAAGGACCGAGCTCGCTCCATGGCCAGTATGGGAACAGCAGCTTCAAAACAGTTCGGAGGGAAGGTGAGTACACGCCGCGGCATCGTTGTGCTTGATTTCGGCGGACAATACACGCAATTGATCGCCCGCCGCATCCGCGAGCAACAGGTGTTTTCGGCGATCCTACCATGCACGGCGCCGCTGGACGAGATTCGCGCGCAAGAGCCCGTGGGCATCGTGCTTTCCGGCGGGCCGAGCTCGGTCTACGACAAGGACGCCCCGGCTTGCGACCCGCGGCTGCTCGATCTCGGCCTGCCCGTACTGGGCATCTGCTACGGCATGCAGTGGCTCGCGCACACTTTGGGCGGCAAGGTCGAGCGCGCCCAGCGGCGCGAGTACGGACCTGCGCAACTCGATCTCGGCAGGCCCTCGCCTCTTTTCCAAGGGCTGCCGGGGCGTTTGAAAGTTTGGGAAAGCCATGGCGACCACGTCGTCAGCCTGCCCGCCGGCTTCCACATCGTCGGACACACCGATAATGCTGTGGCGGCTGTTGAGCACCCCGGCAAGAAATTTTACGGCGTCGAATTTCATCCTGAAGTCGTGCACACCGACTACGGAAGCGAAATCCTGCGCAACTTCGTGTTCACGATCTGCGGCGCGGCGAAAAACTGGAACCGCGCTGGCTTCATCGCCGAGACGATCGCCTCGGTCCGCGGGCAATGCGAAGGCTCGCGGGCTATCTGCGCGCTCAGCGGTGGCGTGGATTCCACGGTGGCAGCGGTGCTCGTCAACCGGGCCATCGGCGACCGTCTGACCAACGTCTTCGTGGATACCGGGCTGCTCCGGCGCGACGAGTTTATTGAAACGCTGGCCCTGCTCCGTGAGCGCTTGGGGCTCAACGTGATCGGCGTGGATGCTTCCGAACTCTTCCTTAGCAAGCTGCGCGGCGTCACCGACCCGGAGGAGAAACGCAAGATCATCGGAAACGAGTTCATCGCCGTATTTGCGGAGGAGGGCCGCAAACTGCTCGCCGGGGCGCGGAAGGACCTACCCATCAAGTTCCTGGTTCAGGGCACGCTGTATCCGGATGTGATCGAGTCGGTTTCGGTCAAGGGCCCCTCGGCGGTCATCAAGTCACACCACAATGTCGGCGGGCTTCCTGAGGACATGCCCTTCAGCCTCATCGAGCCGCTGCGAGATTTGTTCAAAGACGAGGTACGCCAGATCGGGCGCGAGCTTGGGCTACCCGAAGAACTGCTGGTCAAGCATCCATTTCCGGGCCCCGGCCTGGCTGTACGCCTGCTGGGCGAGATTACTCCCGAAGGGCTCGAGATGTTGCGCAGCGCCGATGCCATCGTGGTCGAGGAGATTCGCCGCGCGGGACTCTACGACCAGGTCTGGCAGGCCTTCGCTGTTCTGCTGCCCGTACGCAGCGTAGGGGTCATGGGCGACGGACGGACCTACGGCCATCCCATTGCCTTGCGCGTGGTAGATTCCCAGGACGCCATGACCGCCGATTGGACGCGCTTGCCTTTGGAGGTCCTCGAAAAGATCTCTTCGCGCATCGTGAACGAGGTGCCCGGGGTGAACCGCGTGGTCTACGACATCAGTTCTAAGCCGCCCAGCACCATCGAGTGGGAGTAAAGAGCAAAGAGGTTGAAACCGGACTCACGCGGTTGTGGAGACACCCATAGCGTTGTTCTGCGCGAGTCGCTTCTTTAGGGAAGCTGGCAACCGGAGCTTCCGCTCCGGCTTGGTACGTCTGTGATGGCGGCGAAACTGCGCCTAGCGGCCGGCCATTTTTTGCGCCATGAAGAGGAGCAACCGGCGGTCTCCTTCTTCCAGGCGGCCCAAGAGCCGGCGAAAACGGCTGAGATAACGCGCGTCCTTGCCGGTGCTACCCCAGGCGATGTCGTCGGCGCTCTTCCGCTTGGGAAGATTCGGCAACTCGGGTGGCTCTTCGCCGTCATAGAAAAGCTGGTAGAGCGGAACTTCCATGGCTCGCGCCAGCTTCTCCAGCGTCTCGATCGCAGGAACGGTGTGGCCGTTCTCGACGCGCGAGATATAACAGCGAAGCAGTCCCGTGCGCTTTTCGATGTCGCCCTGGGAAAGTTTTTTTGATTCGCGTAGCAGACGAATTCGATCTCCGATTATCATGGCGGGCATTGTTTCATAGACTAACGGCTCAGGCAAGCGTAAACTTGCGAAATCCGAATTCCCACGTAACCTAAAACCGATGCCTAACGTCGGAAAATCAATGGCAGCCAGCGCTCCGGCGATAGCCCTTCCGGGCATCCAGGGAGAACCACGCTCGGATGGGGATCTAGTACGCCTGTGCCAAAACGGCACAGTGGCTGCCTTTGAAGAGTTGGTGCGCCGCCATCAGCAACGCGTTTTCGCGCTGGTTGCCGGTATCCTGCGGCGCCCCCAGGACGTGGAGGACGTGGCGCAGCAGGTTTTCCTCAAGGCCTATCTGGGGCTTCGCAGGTTCGACCAGCGCGCGGCTTTTTCGACCTGGCTCTACAAAATCGCGGTGAACGAATGCTGGGATTATTTGCGAAAGAAGAAGGTCCGCCCCTTGGTCTATGAAGCGGACCTCTCCGAAGAACAGGTGTCGCAATTGGACGGGATCGTGTCCTCGGACCGGCCTCCGCAGAATCCCCGGGACCGCGCCGAGACTCGGGAACTTCTGGAAAGGGTTCTGGATGCCTTGCCGGAGCAGGACCGCCAGTTGCTTCTCCTGAAAGAGATGGAGGGGTTCACCGTGCAGGAATTGGCGGAAATGCTCCACCTCAACGTCAACACCGTAAAGGTCCGCTTATTCCGCGCGCGGGGCCGGATCGTACAGGCCTCCCGCCGCCGGATGAAGGCGGGGGGCCCGGCAGGCGACGGGCCTGCATCGCAGTCGGAAAGGAAAGGGTGAAACCATGCGTACCGACGCGGAGTATAGCGCGCAAGCATGTACAAAGTACGAGGCGCTGCTCGAAGATTATCTTGATGGCCTGCTGACCGGCGATGCTGCCGGGAATGTGGCCGATCATCTCTCCGGATGTGCTCCTTGCCGAGCCGCGCTGGCCGATGCCGCGGCAGCGGCGCGATTGTTGAGTGCGGCCAGTCCGACTCCTGGCCCGGGCGCAGCCTTCAGCCGCACGGTGATGGCGCGCATTCGAGCCGCCGAGGAGGAGCGCACCGCGGAACGTGCCGTTTTCTGGCAGCCCTTTGTCTCCTTCGGCTGGAGACTGGCGGCCGCCGCGACGCTCGCCCTCATTGGACTGGTGACCTATGAAGCGGGCTGGGGGCACCGCGTGCAACCGAACGTCCTAGCGTTACGTCGTACAAGCGTGAGCGACATCTTCTCGCCCGATCCGGCACGGTCGCCGGCCACGAGCGATGAAGTTTTGATGATGCTGGCGGAAAACGACCATGGAAACCACTAAAGCGCGCCGCGAAGCCGCGATCCTCTTTGTGGTGGTGTTTCTGCTGGGCGCTTTGCTCGGCGGTGTAGTGAACCATTTATGGCAGGAGCGCGTCCTGGGTCAGCAAACTGAGTCTTCTGTCCTCATGCCCACCAGGGCTCAAATTATCGAGGAGTCCACCCGCGAACTCCAGTTGACGCCCGAGCAACAGAAGGAGCTGGGGGCCGTCATTGACGATACCCGCCATAAGTGGAACGAACTCTACGCACCGCTCGAAGCGCAGAAGGAACAGATCCGCCAAGAGGGCCGGGCGCGCCTCCGCGCCATGCTGACGCCCGAGCAGCAACTCAAGTTCGACGATTTCATGCGGCGCCTCGATGAACGCCGCAAGAAGGAACTGGCCGAGCGCGCCGCCCAGCGCTGAGCGCCCCCTAGGATCCGGAGACGCGCATATTTGATGGACCAGCGCTCAACGACGGCACCCGTTTCGTCCGTTTCCCAAACTTCTGCGGCGGCCTTCCCAGTCATCCGCCTGGAAAGCGTCCACAAGACCTACGACCTCGGCGAAATGAAGGTGTACGCGCTGCGCGGCGTCTCTTTGCAAATCCAGCAAGGCGAGTTTGTGGCCATCATGGGCGCCTCGGGATCGGGAAAATCAACGCTCATGAACATCCTGGGGTGCCTCGACCGCCCCACGCGAGGTCGCTACTTTCTCGACGGCCAGGACGTCTCCGGACTGACCAAGAGGGACTTGGCGCGCATTCGCAGCCAGAAGATCGGCTTCGTCTTCCAGCAGTTCAACCTCCTGCCGCGCACCTCGGCGCTCGAAAACGTCGAATTGCCCACCATCTACGCCGGCGTGCCTATTGAGGAACGCGAGCGCCGCGCCCGCGAGGCCCTTGAGCGCGTGGGACTGGCAGAGCGCGCCGGGCATTTTCCCTCGCAGCTATCGGGCGGGCAACAGCAGAGGGTGGCGATTGCGCGCGCGCTGGTTAATAATCCTTCGCTCCTGCTCGCCGACGAGCCCACCGGCAACCTCGACAGCCGCACCAGCGTGGAAATCATGGGGATTTTGCAGAAGCTCAACGACGAGCAGGGCCTGACGGTCATCATCGTCACTCACGAGCACGACATTGCGCAGTACGCCAAGCGCGCCATCGAGTTTCGTGATGGCAAGGTCATCCGTGATGTCGAGATTCAGAACCGGCTCCTCGCCGAGGAAGTTCTTCCTACGCTGCCGGCGCTCGACGACAGCCTGGTGGATTCCATCGCCAACGGCGAAGCCGCCGCGCCCCCGAACGGCGACGCCAGCCCCAAGTAGCCTTTTCGCTTTTTCCCTCATACTAACGACGCGTCATTCCGACGACCGAGCAGCCCGATTTCCGCGCCTTGATTTCTTCGTTGTGCGGAAATCGGGCGTCGTGCCGAGGGAGAAGGAATCTCGGCGCTGGAACGGCGGAAACCTGGGCTCGAATCGGAAGATCTGCGGGCTTTCAGCGATACGACAGGAACTCTAGAACGGAATATCTTCGTCGGAAATTTCAGGGCCCGCAGGCGGCTCTTCGTGCATGGCCCCGGCTTCCATTTCCGCTTCGGCGGCGCGTCCCGGCGGTGCGCCCACTCCGGCCGCAGCGGCCTCTGCTCGCCCGCCCAGCATGCGCATGGCAGTGCCGACAATTTCCGTGGTGGTGCGCTTCTGGCCGTCGCGTTTGTCTTCCCACTGGCGCGTCTGGATACGCCCCTCGACGTAAACCAGCTGGCCCTTTTTCAGGTACTGCTGCGCGATTTCCGCCAGCTTGCCCCACAGGACGATGCGGTGCCATTCGGTGCGCTTCTGGCGCTCGCCCGAGCGGTCCTTGTAGGTCTCGTCGGTGGCCAGCGTGAAATTGCAGACGGCTTGCCCGCTGGGCGTGTAGCGCGTCTCCGGATCGCGGCCCAGCCGGCCTACGAGGATGGCTTTGTTCACCGACATGGCGCGCAGTATATCCTATTGGCGAAAAATGTCGAGGCCTGTCACTTCTTCAGAAGCGAAGGCCAGTTCAGCACGACCGTGAATCGAGCGAGCGGCCCAGCGGCGCTCGGGGCGGTCGCCGCGGCGAAAATGAATTTCCTGCCGTCTGAGCTGGCGTCCCAGTGAGCCGAGGTGCTCAGTCGCGAACCAGGCAGGTTGGGCTTGAATAGCGGCTTGGGAATTCCTGATTGAAAAACCGAAGTTCCGCTCACTTCCACCGACATGACTGTTCCATCCAGCGCCACATACAACAACTCCTTGCCGTTGCGGTTCCAGCGCGGGCTCAGACCACCCTGCGTCGAGACCTGCCACTTGCCTCCACCGGGCGGAGTGCCCGTGGGCGAGTTCGGATCGAAGGGCCGCACGTAGACCTCGAATCTGCCCGATTCAGCGGAGGAGTACGCCACCCAGAGCGGGCGCCCACTAGGCCCGGGAGAGAATGTCTCCTCGATACCGACGCCCTTCTGAACAAACGGGAACGGTTTGCCGACTGCGTGCCCATTTCCGTCCAGCGGCAGCACGGAAATGATTGCCTCAGCAATGGACCCGCCGCCGAATAGAAGAAAGCGCCCATCGCCCGACCAGCTAAGTGGCCGCACCTCATAGTCCGTCTTGAACAGCAACTCGTCTTCGCTGCCTCCGTTAGAAAGCTTCTGGTACAAGGCCGCGTTGCCTCCGCGTTGGGACGCGAATACGACGCGGTTCCCGTCCGGGGACCACCGCGGATACGAGTCCAATCCAGAGTCAAATGTGAACCGCGTGCTGATGCCGCGCGCCAGGTCCACCATCCACAGATTTTCGGAGTTTGACTCGGGGTTGAAGCGCGACGCGACCACGCGCTTCCCATCCGGAGAGAACTCCATGTCGTCGTAAGCTCCGGATTCTCCGGCCGTTCCGAGAATCTTACCCTGCCGGTCGAACAAGGCGAGTTGGTCGTTCGTTGCCTGGGAAACACCCGAAAGATAGACCAAGGTGCCCGTGGGCGAGGCCGAAAAGTTCCACCAAGAAACGTGTTCGGCGATGGGAGTCGGCCCGCCCGCCACATCCAGTTTCCGGAGGTCGAAGGGCTGGGCCACTAGCGTTTGTGTTGCGCTGTCGCGCACAAACAACAGGTATCCCATCTCGGGATCATTCGGCGAAGGGGCATACCGCACATTGTTGAAAACGCCCGTTAGCAGTTTCTTCGAGCCCGGCTGCCCGGGCTTGTTATCGAGCAATCCGAGGTAGACGTCACCGCTCGAAGCACCGCCGCTGGTATAGAGGAAATGCCGGCCGTCCGGCAACGGCTCGGGACCATAGCGAAACGCGTCGCCAGCGTGCTCCACGCCCGGCAATGCAGAAGATACGCCACCCGTTGCGGGGACCTCCCACAGACCAGGCTGGTGGGTCGGATCCCCAAATACAATCTTGCCGTCCGGGGTCCAGAATCCCCCAAAAACGTCCTGGCCACTATCACACAGAACTTGAGCGGGGCCTCCCTCAATATCAATCTTCTTGAGCTTGCCGTCAGCGGTGCCGAAGGCGATGAAGCGGCTATCCGGCGACCAGAAGGGAATCCCGTTTTGGCCTTCCGTGCCTGCAATAGGACGTGTGTCGAGCGAGTCCATCCGGCGCAACCACAGGGCCGGTGAGTTCGGGCCAGCTCTCCTGTTAATCAACACCAAACGTGTGCCGTCGGGTGACAACCCGCCCACGGCTTTCACGCTCGGGTCGGGCGCCGCAATTTCGAAGCGCTGAACCGGCGTCGGCATGGCGGACTTTTCGCGGAAGTGAACGAACGCAAGGCTTAAGAACGCCACAACGAAGACAACAGCCACACCTGAGGCAATCCAAAAGCGCCATTGGTTCGTCGGCTGCGAAGCGGCTCCGAACGTCGCCTCCGGTCCGCCGGAGAGAACTTCTCCAAGCGAGATGCGGGCGTCGCCGATGTCGCGCAGGCGCTGCTTCGGGTCTTTCTGCAAGCAGCGCTGCAACAACACGCGAACCCGCATCGGCGTTCCGGCAGGAAGCTGTGACCAGTCGGGCTCGTTCTTGATTACCGATGCTAGCGTCTCGGTCACGCTGTCGCCGCGGAAGATGCGCTTGCCCGTCAGCATCTCGTAGAGCACGCACCCAAAGGCCCAAATGTCGGCGCGGCGATCTACGGGCTTCGTCTTCGCCTGTTCTGGCGACATGTACGCCGCCGTTCCCAGCAATACGCCGGCTTGCGTCGCTAGCCGGCTGATCGTTGGAGAATTCGCGATCTCTTCTGCCGACAACTCCGTTTCCATCGCTTTCGCCAGACCAAAATCGAGAATCTTCACCGTGTCGTCGGCCGCCACTTTCACGTTGGCGGGTTTGAGGTCGCGGTGGATGATGCCCTTTTCGTGTGCATATTCGAGGGCGTCGGCAATCTGTTTGGCGATGGGCAGGGCTTCTTCGATGGAAATAGGGCCCTGAGCGATGCGGTCGGCGAGCGTGGGCCCGGCGGCCAACTCCATCACAAGCGCGCGCGTACTTTCAGAGTCCTCAAGACCGTAGATCGAGGCGATGTTGGAGTGATTGAGCGAAGCAAGGATTTTGGCTTCGCGCCCGAAGCGCGACATGCGGACGGAATCGCGGGCGAAGGCCTCGGGCAGAACTTTGATGGCGACCTCGCGCCCAAGCTTGGTGTCGCGGGCGCGGTAGACCTCGCCCATCCCGCCCGCACCAATCGCGTCCAGAATTTCGTAGGGACCGAGTCGTGTGCCGGAGTTCAACATTCAGATCCCTCGACTCGCTCGGGATTTCGCCTGCGGGCTCAGACGCTCGCAAAGCGGCTCAACTTCACCCATTCCGCCGGCGCCAATCGGCGACAGGATTTCGTAGGGGCCCACGCGAAGGCCACTCGCTAGCCGCATACAGGTGCGACGGATTATAACTCAGTAGTACTCCAAAGTGCTTGTAGGCTGCCAGAAAAACCAGTTTGCGGAGGTGGGGGTGTCTTCGGCCTGCCTTGAGGGGATTTACCTGGCCGTCTCTGCTAGAATCCGCCTCGCCGGCTTCCAAATCCTCTCCCCGGAGGGACCGACATGGCCGTCAAGACTCAGACGTTTGAAAATCACGCCAAGACCGTGACCCTATATCACCGCGTGGCCTTTCCCATCTTTGCTCTCAATTTCATCTGGTCTGTCGTTCGGCTGATTCGCCACCCCTCCGCCGAAGCGGTCCTCTCGCTCTTGCTCGCCGTGGCCCTCGTGCTGCTGTTTTTCTATGCCCGGATTTTCGCGCTTACGGTCCAGGATCGCGTCATCCGGCTGGAAATGAGGCTACGGTTGCAGCAGGCGCTTCCGCCGGATCTTCGCCCGCGCATCGGGGAATTTCAGGTAGGGCAGTTGATCGCGCTCCGCTTCGCCAGCGACGCGGAACTCGCGGACCTAGCCCGCAAGGTTCTCGACGAGAAGATTACCGACCGCACGGCCATCAAGAAGATGATCCGGGACTGGCAGCCGGACGAACTGCGCGCCTAGCTTCGTTAGCGCAGCCTGGCCTTGGCGCGCTGCGCTTCCTCGGAGTTAGGGAAGCGGCGAATGACTTCGCGCAGGTCGCGCGTGCCGGCAGTCTTCTGCCCCAATTCAATCTCGGCCATGCCTTTCTTTAGCAGCGAAGCGGGAATCTTGAAGCTCTTGGGATAATTGGTGAGCACGGTGTCGTAGGCGGTGATGGCGCCCTTGAAATCGTTCTGGGCGTAGGCGACTTCACCCAGATAAAACTGCGCGTTGGACGCGAGGTCGTCCGACGGAAAATTCTTGATGTAGTCGGAAAATTCCTGCCGCGCCAGGTCGTATTTGCCGCCGTTGTAGTCCCGCAAGGCGTTCTTGTAAAGCGTGTCGGCGGAAATCGGCGGCATCGCTGTCGCGGGCGCATTGGCGGCGCCGGTCTCCGCGCCTCCTGCAGCTCCAGGGACGGCGCTCGACACTTTGGCGTCAATGCTCTGCAGCAGATTTTGGGTGTCGGACAACTGCTGCGAAAGTCTGGCCACGCGCGCCTGAACGTCCTGCAAATTGTCGGAGAGCCCCTGCGTCTGCTGCGCCAGCGTGTCAATGCGCGCCCCGGAGTTGGCCTGGGCGTCCTGCACGGTCCGCTGGACGGCTGCCATTTCGCCGCTCAGTTTGTTGACGGATTCCATGGTCTGCTGAACGAGCGTCCTGAGCGACGCACTGTTGGCGTCCACGGCGCTGCGCAGGTCCTGCTGTCCCTGCAACAACTGCGCCACCTGCTGCTGCAGCTGAATCATTTCCTTCGAGACGGCGCCGGCGGGCCGGGGCGCGAGCATGACGCCGCCGAGTGCGCCGGTGAACATCGCCGCCACTGCGAGGGCTAGCCATCGTTTGCGCAAGGGAACACCTCCTGGGGAAAAATCACCCGGCTCGCCTTTCGGGCCACAAATGCCCGGCGAACCTTTCGAATCTGTGTTTGCGCCGCTGTTCTCCGGCGATCGAACCCTTCCTTGCAGGGGACGCGCGCACTGCAAACTGCCGCTAGATCCCCATGAAGCCAGGGCCTCTTAGTGCAGCATAACCGGATGCGCGCGGCGATTCCGCTGCCAGCAGTCCTCGTTGTGCTCCGTGCAGACCGGGCGCTCCTTGCCCCAGCTCACAGTTTCCATCCGGTCGGCGGCAATACCGAGCGAGACCAAGAATCTCTTGGCCGCCTCGGCGCGCCGCTGGCCCAGTCCGAGGTTGTATTCGGTTGAGCCGCGCTCGTCGCAGTGCCCCTCGAGCGAAATGCGCAGTTGCGGATAAGATCTCAAGAACTCTGCATCCTTGGTGAGCGCCGCCCGCGTATCTTCGCGGAGGTCGGACTTGTCGAAATCGAAGTAGCCGTCTTTCACGTTTTGCTCGAAGAGCTGGCTCAGGTTGGGCTGCGCGGGGGGAGGAGGCGGCGGTGCGGTCACAGCGATGCTCGCGCTGGCCGTGGCCGTTCCTCCGGGGCCCGTGGCCGTAATCGTGTACGTGGTCGTCTGCGCAGGAGTCACGGGCGTCGAACCCTCCGGCGCGACTTTGCCCACGCCCGGCTCGATGCCGAGGTCCGTGGCGTTGGTGGAGGACCAGGAAAGCCGAGCGGTCTGTCCAGTCTGGATGGACGCGGGCGAGGCCTCCAGTGTCACGGTGGGCTTGGACGGCGGAGCCGCGGGGGCCGGCGCTGGCGCCGGAGCAGGCGTTGGCGCTGCCGCTTTCTTCTTGCAGCCGCTCGCAAACACTGCAAGGCCCATGAGACAAATCAGCAACGCCGTCTTGCGATAGACACCGTTCTTCATTTCGCCTCCTCATTCGGTGCGCTCGCACGATTTCCCGGACGCGCCGACGGTGGATTTTTTCGCCCGGCCGCTAGCGCGGCGACCAATTCGGCGATTCGTTCTCCCCTTCCTGAGTCAACTGGTGCGCCTGGCTTCCGTCCGCCAGCATGGTCCAAATATGCCGCGTGCCGGTGCGCGTGGATTCGAAAACAAGATGGCGCCCGTCCGGCGCCCAACTGGGCCTTTCGTTGCGCCCGGTGTCGCGCGTTAATTGAACCAATTGATGGCTGACAATGTCCATCACGTAGATGTCGTAATTGCCGTTAGGGCGGCGCCAGCAGAAAGCCAGCAGTTGCCCGTTCGGCGACCACGACGGATCTACCACGTACCCCATATCCGGCAGGTCAATCTTCTGCGCATCCGTGCCGTCGGAATTGGCCAGATAGAGCGCCGGTTGGCCGCCACGGTCGCTGACAAAAACCATCTGCTTGCCCGTCTTGGGATTCCAAACCGGCGAGGTGTTCACACCCGCCGCAAACGTCACCCGGCGCAACCGCGCTCCATTCGGATCGGATACATAGATTTCCGGGTCGCCGTTCTGGCTGGACATGAACGCGAGTTGCGTTCCGTCGGGCGACCACGCCGGCGAGCTGTTCGTCCCGCGAAATCGCGGGAACGCGATGAGGCGATTCGAAGCTGTCGAATAGATGCAAATCTGGGCGGAGGTCACTCCTCGGAAGGGAACGTAGCAAGTGAAGGCGATGCGCGTGGCGTCGGGCGACCACCGCGGCGTCAGGGCTATGGATTTCAAGGTGGTGAGTTGACGCGCGTTGGCTCCGTCGTAATCCATTACCCAGATTTCCTTGTTCCCGCTGCGCGTGCTCGTGTAAGTGATTTGCGTCTCGGCCACGCCGGGCTGGCCGCCGCTCAAGACGGACACGATGTCGTCGGCGAAGCGGTGCGCCAGGCGGCGCGCGTCGGCATCTGTGCTCGCACCGCGGTAGATTTTCTCGAGCGCTAGCGGCGCCGTGGGGTTGTGGACGTCGGAGAGGAAGGCCGCCGCCGCCAGATTCGTGCCGTCCACGGTGAGATTCCCGTAGGCCACCATATAGGCTTCCACGGGAGCGGCCGACCACGCGTCCGGCTTGAGTTCGCTCGGCTGGCTCGGCGCCACGGTGGGATAGAAGCTTGGGCTCACGAGCTCAACAATGCCGGAGTAATCGAGGTCGGCGCGCAGCACGTCGCTGAATACCTTGGCGAGCGGCTCCGCCGCAGACGACCGCGCCGCGGCGTCCGGAGCAGCTACGCGCGCTTTCGTCACCCCGAGGCCTGTGCCGGTGCGGAACCAATCCTGCGCATTGGCCGACGGCGCACTCCACAAAAACGCTCCAGCCATCGCCGTGAAAACGGCCGCAAGGATTGCGGCTTTTCGTCTCATAGGTTTGTCACTCACTGTTTCCGATAATCGAAATAGAATTCCACGCTGACGCGCGACCCGGAATAGGCCGGCGGCAGAGCGAGCAGCGGATTCGACGACTGCACGGCGCGGATGGCCGAACGGTCCACCGACTGGTTGTTGCTCGATTGCGTGATTTGCAGGTTTGTCATGGTGCCGTCCCGTAAGATGTCGAACGTCACCACGACGCGCGGCGCCCACGACAGGTTCGGATCGATCGTGGACTGCAGCCATTCGGCGCTGATACGCTGCTGCACCGCTCGCACGTAATAGTCGAAGCGCGTGGCGAAATCGCCCCCGCCAAGCCCGCGCATAGCCAGCCCGCCCTGCGTCGCCCCAGCGCCCAGGGCGAACGACGTGATCGGCACAGTGGGCGCACCTCCGGCCCCGTACGGCACGGCATTCTCGGGAGGCGGCGCTGGATTCTCCAAGAGCTTCGACGGCCGCGAGACGTACTTCGGTGGCTTATTGCGCTCGAATTTCGGGATAGGCGTCGCTTCAGGCTCTGGCTTCGGCTTGGGCTGTGGCTCCGATTTGTACAGCCCCTTCGATGTATCCACCACGCGGCTGGGCGAGGCTACCTCCGGGGAGGGAAGTGGTATCTCCGGCATGCTGCCGACCAGTCCCACAGTGACGGACCCACCCGGCGCGCCCCAGTTCTCGCCCTGGCGTCCGAAGTAAGCGGACAATAGCGCGGCCGCGCCCAGCACGCCGTGCAGGAGAAGGGAAACCAGCAGAAAGCGCTGCAGCGCCTCGTCGGTCCGGTCCCGGATTGCCGCCACCGCTGTCATGTTATCGGTTCTCGGGCCGCTCGCTGAGCGGCTGGGTCACCACGCTGATGTTCTGGATGCCGCCCTGGCGCAACGTGTCCACCACCGTGGCCCAACTTCCGAAGGGCACGGTTTCGTCGCAGCGCACGTACACCGCCTGGTTTTTCGGGTCGCGCGACTGCGCCCGAATTCGTCCCGCCAGCTCGTGAATGTTCACCGGCTGGTCGTCCAGATAGATGCGCTGGGCGCGGTCAATAGTTATTACCGTGCGCGCCAGCGTCAGTTCCTTCACCGTCCTTGTTTTGGGTACGTCCACGTCAATCCCCGACTGCAGGATCGGCGCGGTAATCATGAAAATCACCAGCACCACCAGGACGACGTCAATGAACGGCACCATATTGATGTCGGAAAGCGTCGTTCCGGTTTCGTGTTGTACCTGGGGCATGATCAGTTCACGCGTTGTAGAGCATCTCGATCTTGGCTAGAAACTCCGCGGTAAAGCGGTCCATTCGCGCCGCGATGCTGCGAATACTGTGCAGATAGTGGTTGTAGGCGATCAGCGCGGGAATGGCGGCGAAAAGCCCTGCGGCCGTGGTAATCAGCGCCTCGGCGATTCCGGGCGCCACGGCCCGCAGGCTGGCAGCTCCCGCGCTGCCCAGGCCGGTGAATGCGTCCATCACGCCCCACACCGTGCCGAACAACCCGATAAAAGGTGACGCCGAAGCAATCGTCGCCAGCGTGGACATCCCCTTTTCTAGGCGGCGAACCTCTTCCGCAGCCGCCGAATACATTTCGACTCCGATCGCGTTGGCGCTTTTCACCCTGACGCCTGCCGCAGCGCCGCTGGCGCGGGGTGTCGCGCCCTCGAGTTGCGTGGCCAACTCTGTGTAACCCGCCTCGAACACGGACAGCAGCGGCGTGTTCCCGGAACGCGAACGCAACGTCTGCGGATTCGGCAGCGCCCCGCCCGCATGGAACACTTCCATGAACCGGGCGGATTTGCTGTCCATGCCGCCGAGCTGCCGCCACTTTTGCAGAATCAGGGCCCAGGAAAGAATGGAAAGAGCCAGCAGAATTCCAAGGATAATTCGGGCGAGTCCGCTGGTCTGGTCGAGAAGCATCAGCGGGCTGGTAAAGAGAAGGAATGCTGCGCCGGGAATTGTTTACCCCCTCAGCAAATCTTGGTTCGCAACCCCGCAAAAGGCTAGCACACGCCTTTAGGAGCGTCAAAATATTGCGACGCGGCCACGCGCCTTTTTGCTGCCTGAAACGACACACATGAATTGCTCGTCTCCCTTCCCCCCGTCCGCTTGGTTCTGTGCGCCGCGCTGCCGCTACAGGCCTGTGCTAGACTGAGGCTTCAGCTATGAGCAACGAGTTCGATATCGCCGTTGAGGCGCTCGCCGCCCAGTCCGTCGCTTCTTCCTCGCCGGACGCGCCTTTGTTCCAGCACCATCCGGAGGGTGTGCAGGCCGCCAGCGACCTCGTACAGGCCTCCGCGGGAGCAGGGAAGAAGTTCTACATCGAGACGTTCGGCTGCCAGATGAACGTACACGACTCGGAAAAGGTCGCCGGAGTGCTCCTGGCCCGCGGCTATCGCCCGACAGAGACGCCCGCGCAGGCCGACCTGGTGCTTTACAACACCTGCAGCATTCGCGAAAAGGCGGCGCAAAAAGTCTTCACTCGTCTCGGAGAATTTCGCGGCGCGGGCGACACCCGGACCATCGGCGTCCTCGGATGCGTCGCGCAGCAAGAAGGCGAGGACATTTTCCGCCGCGCACCCTGGGTGCGCTTGGTCTGCGGCTCCGCGAGTTACCGTCGCCTCCCAGAGCTGGTCGCCGAACTCGAAGCGGGCGCCCGGCGCGTCACGGGTCTGGAGCTGGACACCGACGAAACCTTTAAGACCGACGTCACGCGCCGCGACAATCCCTTCCGCGCCTATCTCACCATTATCGAGGGCTGCGATTACGCCTGCTCTTACTGTGTTGTGCCTCGAACGCGTGGGCCGGAGCGCAGCCGCGCCAGCCACTCCGTCTTGGAGGAAGCCCGCCGCCTCGCCGCTGAGGGCTTTACCGAAATCCAGTTGCTCGGCCAAACCGTGAACTCCTACCACGATCCTTCGCCCGCGGCCATGGATTTCCCTGGCCTACTTCGAGCGGTCGCCGCCGTCGAGGGAATTCGCCGGGTGCGTTTCACTACTTCGCATCCCGCGGATTTCTCGCGCGCCATCGTCGAGGCGATGGACGCCACGCCCGCCCTTTGCGATCACATCCATCTGCCCGTACAGTCCGGCTCCTCGCGCGTCCTCGAAGCGATGCGCCGCACCTACACCCGCGAGGAGTATCTCGAAAAGATCTCCTGGATTCGCGGCGCGCGCCGCCCCATCAGCGTGACCACCGACATCATTGTCGGATTCCCGGGCGAAACCGAGGACGATTTCGCGGATACCCTTTCGCTCCTCGATGCCGTGGGTTTCGACGGCGTATTCTCTTTCAAGTATTCTCCGCGCCCGAATACCGCTGCGGCAGAGATGCCGGGCGCCATCCCCGAGGATGAGCAGGGCCGCCGGCTCGCGGTACTCCAAGAGCGCCAGCGGCTGATTCAGCTGGCGCGCAATCAGGCGCTGGTCGGCGGGTCGTTCGAGGTGCTCGTAGACTCGTGGAACGCCGCGCGCGGCCAATGGTCGGGTCGCACTACGAGCAACCGCGTCGTAAATTTCACTTCGCCGCGCGAAAATCTTCTGGGAGAATATGTACAAGTGCGCGTTCTTCGAGCGGGGCCACACAGCCTCGTAGGCGAGCTCGCGAGTTAGGCGCGCGATGCGGACTCCCGCCCGATGCTTTGCTGGTGCTGCAAATGCTTCTCGCTGTAGCTGAGATTCTCAGTTACCGGAGGCCACCATGGAACTCGAAGTCAAAATCGGCGGCTTGATGATGGACCCCGTCACGAACATGCCTGTGGTGGTCCTGAAGGAAACGCAGGGCAGGGGAGTTCTCCCCATCTGGGTCGGCGTGTACGAAGCCAACGCCATCGCGCTCGAAATCGAGAAGGTTCAAACGCCCCGGCCCATGACCCACGACTTGCTGAAGAATGTTCTCAGCGGCCTGAACGTCCACGTCCAGCGCGTGGTCGTCTCCGAGTTGAAGGATGACACTTTTTATGCCCTCATCTGGATGGAGCACGACGGCCAGGTGATTTCGCTCGACTCGCGCCCCAGCGACGCCCTGGCGCTCGCCCTGCGCCTCGACTGCCCCATCTACGTCGAGGAGGCTGTGCTCAAGAGCTCTAAGATGGCCACCGCTATCTCGGAAAAATCCACCAGCGAAGAACTGCGGAAATGGCTCGAGAACCTCGGCGACGAGGATCTCGGCCGCTACAAGATGTAACTCCGGCTGCTGCGCGGCAGTCCGTCTCCGCGCGGCGACACAGCGCCCGGCTCCGTTGGTTTTTAGTTTTCAAATTTGCAATTTCAGACTTCCCGTCGCCTGGCGCAGGTGCGCGTGCTGCCTCGCATTGACATAGGCTCACTTTGACAGTAGTTTCTTCTCTTCGCCATGCTCATTACGCCGCGCCACATCGTAAAGCTGTCGTTCTGGGCCGTCGTACTGTTCGCGCCTTTCCTCGCGGCCGCACAGGAGCCGGCCGTGCCGGTGAGCCAGGAGCCGCACCACCACCTGATCTTCGAAAACTCCTACGTGCGCGCCTACTACGTCGAGGTCGCGCCTCACGACTCGACGCTGCAGCATCGCCACGACCTTCCCTATTTTGCCGTTCTTCTGAGCGGAGGAAGCGTGCCAGGAGTCGCTCCTGCCGAAGCCGCGCCGCAGCCCGGCGGCGCGCCTCGCGCCATCTACTCTGCTGGCGGAATTTCGCACAAGGTTCCCAATCCCGCCGACACACCTTTCCGCAACGTTACCGTCGAGCTCCTCCATCCCCAGGACCAGGCGCGTAATCGCTGCCAGGAAGTGCTGCCGAACCAGCCACGCCAAGAGTGCGCGCTCCTCGCTTCGGCTCTGCCTTCGCCGCCGTATCACTACCCCGTGTTTGAAACATCCGAAATTCTGGTCGAATACTGGGAAGTGCCGGCGAATTTCACTTCGCCCCCAGCATTCGGCCCCGAGGACCGTTTCGACCGGCTTCTGATCGCCCTCGACGGCCCGACGGTTTCGGCAGCCGGCTCGACCGCGGCTCGCGTCCCCGCCCAGGGCGGAGTGCTGTGGCTGTCAGCCGGCGCGAAGCCTTTCTTCCGAACTCCGCCGGAGCGGGGCGGCCATTTTTTCAGCATCACCTTCAAAGACACCGGTCGCTCCCGCTAACCGACACCTTCCCGGGCCAGCGTCCGTTGCTTCTACTTTTCCCTTGCGTTCTGTCTGCAAAACTGAGTAGAGTGTGCTAGTTCTTGTGGGAGACGGGCGGCGAGGCTCTACATATGGGCCTCGGCTTGCGAATAGGAAAACAAGGGGCGAAGGCTTGGCCTGCGTTCTGGCGATTGCCAATCAAAAAGGGGGCGTCGGCAAGACCACGACGTCTATCAATCTCGCGGCCGCGCTGGCGCTCAAGAAGAAAAAGACTCTTCTAATTGATCTCGATCCGCAGGCCAACACCACCATCGCGTTTTTCGCGCACGAGCAGCCCCAGGCCACCATCTACGACGTTTTCACCGAGCAAAACGCCGACGTCGCGCGCATCGTGCGCCCGACCAATGACCCGAATCTTTTCGTCGCGCCGTCGCGACTGGCGCTGGCGCGGCTCGAGCAGCAACTCGCGGGACAATTCGACGCCCCCTTCAAGCTGAAGGACGCGCTCGCTCCGCTTGTGAAGGATTTCAATTACATCGTCATTGACACGCCCCCGGCGCTGGGCATTCTCACGGTGAATGCGCTGGTGGCCTCGACGCACCTGCTCGTGCCCATCCAGGCCGCCTATTTCGCCATTGAGGGCACGGACGATCTGCTTGAGACCTATGCCCGCATTCGCGCGCGTCCCAACCCGGACCTGAAGGTGCTCGGCGTGGTGATTACGCTGTTCGACAAGCGCACCACCATCTCCCGCGATACCTACGAACAGATTTGCGCTGTATTCGGCAATGCGCTTTTCAAGACGCGCATCAGCAAGAACGTGCGCCTGGAAGAAAGCCCGGCCTACCGGGAAACGATTTTCACCTACGCGCCGAAATCTTCCGGCGCCGAGGAATACAAGAAGCTCGCCCAGGAGGTAGTCCAACGTGTCGAAGCGGATCGGGTTGCCCGTCACTCTCAAGATGCGGCATGACGCGCATTATGTAGAAACGCTGACCAGCTTCAGCGGCGCGTCCGTCGGGCGGATGATTCCCATTGACAAGATTCGTCCCAACCCCGACCAGCCGCGCAAACAGATCGGAGACATCCGCGAGCTCGCCGACTCCATTCGGCAGAAGGGCGTTCTCGAGCCGCTCCTGGTGCGCTACGTCCCGCGCGACGATGTCTACTACATTATTTCAGGCGAGCGCCGCTACCATGCCTCGCTGGCCGCCAGCCTCCGCGAATTGCCCTGCATCGAAAAAATCGCCGACGATGCCGAGACCCTGGAGCTGGCCCTCATCGAGAATCTTCAGCGCAAGGACCTTACTCCTTTCGAGGAAGCCGACGGTCTCCAGCGCCTGGCCGACCAGTTCGACTACACGCACGACGACATCGCCCGCAAAATCGGCCGCGCCCGCTCTTCGGTCACCGAGACCATGTCTCTCCGCCTGATTCCTGACGACGTGCGCCGCGCGTGCCTGGAGAACGCCATCCTCTCGAAATCGCTGCTGCTGCAGATTGCGCGCCAGCCCACCGAAAAGAAGATGCGCGAACTGGTGGAGCGCGCCGCTCACAGCGGACTCACCCGTGACGAAGCCCGCCAGGCCCGCAAGGACGACACGGCCTCGGCGCCGCGGTCCCAGCCCTTCGTCTTCGACTACGAGCCCGAGGACGGCTCGTTCCGCGTGCGCGTCCAGTTCCGCAAGACACACGTCAGCGAGGAGGAGTTGGCCGCGGCCCTGCGCGCCGCTCTTCAGCGCGTCGCATCCATCTCGTCATCCGCCGCGTGAAGGCAGTGATTGGTGATTCGTGATTAGTGACTGGTGATTTGCTTGAGGCAGTCGCTCTCGCAGCGACCGCCGCGTCTCCGCGCCCTGAGCGGCTTGTCGACGGGGGCGGCAGGCCCAGATGTCTCAGCCGTCTCTGCGGTAAACCGTTTAGGCCCCACCCCATGCTGACGATTCAGTTGTGGCGGATGAAGCGGCCCTTGGTGTTGGTCAGCGAGTTGTAAAGTGTCTCGATAAACGCATCCGCATTCACGAAGCTGCCCGAATACTGCTGCCATGGCGCCAGAATCTTCTCCTGCTTCATTTGTTCGAGCGTCCTGTGCGCATCCAGCGCCTTCTGCACCGCTGCCGACGTTTCCCGCAGCATCTTGGCAAACGCGCGGACATCGTCCAGCGTAGAAAGCGCGCCGTGCCCGGGAATTACCTTCACGTCCGGCGGCAATTCGGCGGCGACTTTTTCGCACGCGGCAATCATGCCCTGCACGCTGCCGCCCGCGGTCACGTCAATGAACGGAAAGCCGTAGCGCACGAAATCGTCGCCCATGTGCACGACGTTATTCTTCGGGAAAAACAGAATGGCGTCGCCGTCCGTGTGCCCCGCCGGGAAATGCAGCGCCCGGATGTCCTCGCCGTTCAGGTGCACGGTCACGTCGTGGTCGAACGTGACGATGGGCAGCGCCGCTTTCGGCTGCGGTGGCGTCTGATTCTTGATGGATCCGCCGTTCCCGCCCTCGCTCCCGTTTTCCAGGCGCTTGCGGACGTTATCGTGCGCGATCACAGTGGCGCCTGCGGTGGCGAACGGCAAATTGCCGCCGGTGTGGTCGCCGTGGTAGTGCGTGTTGATGACAAAGCGCACTGGCTTGTCCGTGATGCCCAGGTTCTTGAGCGCCGCTTGAATCTTCTCCGCCAGCGGCGCAAATTCGTCGTCCACAATGACGATGCCGTCTTCGCCCACCGACGCGGCGATGTTTCCTCCTTGGCCCTCGAGCATGTAGATGTTGCCCGAGACCTTGGTCACCTTGATTTCGACTTTCGAGAAATCCTGCTGCTGTTGCGCCATCGCCCATCCAGGCCACAGCAACAACGCCGCAAGACAGAGTTTCCGCATCCCTTTTCTCCTTTCTCAAAATTTCCCGGATTCTACCACTGGAGTCCCAAGAGTGGACAAAGCGCATTGTAGAGGGGAGCTGCGAAGCGCCAGTGTACACTTTGCCTCAGGGGCGTGCTGGCTATGATGGCGCCACGCGATCTTCGCCACGCCCTAGTGGAGAACAAGCGGCTACGGCTGTTGGCAGTGGCACAGCTTCCACACTTCCTGGAAAAATGCCTTTCCGGTCTCGTCCATCGCGAGGCTGCCGGAATACTGCAGTTCCTCTCCGGACATATCAACGATCAGCGATTTCCCATCGGCACCTTCCAAGAGTAACGCGGGCTTCAGCGGTGTTGTGGACTGGGGATCGTTCGGCACAAGGGTGCCCGATTGGCAATGGTATTTGTCGCCTCCGAGCATCTTAAACAGGGCGGCAGCGCCGCCTGCGGTGCTCACGTTGCCCTGGTAGGTCACCGTCCCGCTCAGCCATTGGAGTCGGCTCGCCCGATCGGAGGTCCCTCGGAAGATGAGGGCAGTCGTAACCGTTCTTGTGGGCGGCGCCGTGAGGAAACCTTTTTCTGGAATTGCGGCTGCGGCCAGACTAGCGAATTCGCGCGGATGCGCGGGCACGTCGACGGCGCCCGTTTCTCCGCTGGGCACGTCGAGCACCACGAACCGCAGGCGTTGGTCCTCCGGCTTGGCGCTGTAGTCTAAGATGCTCTGCACGCCATGCTCCTGCCAGCCCCGATTCACCTCATCCGGCACGGGCCGGGAAAGGTCCACCGTCAAGAATTGGTATGTATTCTCCTTCGCGTCGAATTCGCAAACGGCCACCTGAAAATTCAGATGGCGCAGCCCTTCGCTCAGCCCGAAGGTCAGCCCGCGGGTCGGAACGGTCACCAGGTATCGGGTCTGTGGAATTAGCGGCGCCTGCCCCGTGCTTTGCTGGGGCGCGAGAGGTTGAACGCTCAACGCGACTGATGTCGGAGGCAGTAGAGTTGCGCAGGCTTGCCTGAAGAGGTCGCCCGGTTTGCGTGCCTCGGGCGCCTGTTTTAGATCCGTGGCGAAATACCCCCGCCGATACTCAAGTCTCACGCCGCGCCGGGTTGTCTTCACCACGATCTTGTGGAAGCGCCCGTCCCAGGGGACACCGGCCGGATAATAAGCCAGCTCATAATACGCCGAGCCGTCGTCCAGCGCCTTCTGAACGCAGCGGGACAAATCGTTGGCGTTCTTGCACGTTTTACCGCCCGTCGTGTCGGCAATTGCGTCCATCGTGGCCTGCTGATTCATGAGCTGTGAATTTTGCCGGGCCAACTGGTCGCCGTATCCCCGCCCGGGACTCTGGCGGTTAATAGGCGGATTCTGAGTAGCGCTATAGAGCGCATCCGTGACCAGCCCCTGGGCGTCCACCGGATACACGGCAACATGCGCATCCGCAAGGGCCTCGGCCGCAGAACGAATCTTGTCGGTGTAAGCGGCAGTTCCTGAGAACGAATTACTGCCGAAATCCGGGTGGGGTTCGATCCAGCTGGGAAACGCCTGGGAGAACCAGATGAGGTTTTTGCGGCCCTCGTAACCACCCAGGTATTTCGCAATCTGAATCATTGCGTCCGTCGTTTCGTCAACGCGAATGGACATTTGCGTTTCATAGTTGATCGCTTCAAAATCTTCGAGCCCCTGTATGGCTTGCGTTTCTGCCCCGCCGTTTTGGTTCGGCGCCGTGTTCGAGGACTGCGTGGCTGGCGTGGGCTCCCCGCCGCTCAGGTCCCGCGCGGTGTTCGAGGGACTGTCCGCGTCGTTCTGTGGATTCGTCTCGGTCGGAAGATTCCGCAGCGTCCTATCGATGGCCGCGCGCAACACGCCAGGGTCGGAGCTGAAATTCTCGATCACGCGCAGCGTGTGCCCCAGCGAAAAGACGGCAACCGGCATCCGCGGCGGCAGTGTGCTCAACGTGGCCAGCATGCGCTGCCGGACCTGCATTTGATTCTCGATTTCCGTGTTGAGCGCGTCCATCAGCAGAACAGTCGGAGTCAGACTAGCGACGCTGAAAAAATCGTTGGAGAAGAGGGTAGCCGAAGGGCGCGCCGCAGAGGGCGAAGAGCCGGGGGCCCGCTCGATGAATCGGAATTGCGCGATCTGCTGTTCTCGGTTGTGTTCTTCGAAGATTCGGAAGTCTTGTTTTTGCAGGCCGCGCGCCGGAGCGCCGTGCTCGTCCACGGCCACCACGTCAACGGTTACTAGGCGCGTCTGCGTCTTGACCACAGGCGCGGTTGACCGAGACTCCTTCGCTGCGGATTGCTGTGGCTCCGCCGATGTCCCCACTCTCGGCACGGCGAGAGCAAAAACAAGAAAAAGGGCCAGGGCTTGCAGGATTTTTCTGGCGCCCATCGTACGGCACCTCGCGCTGGGGTCTTGCCGCAAACGGTGCCCATTCTATGTGAAATTGCCAATGTCAACAATACGCCACTTGCGTCCCAACGGGAGCCACAGCTGTAGGATCAGGGGCCCGAGCCCGGTTTTGAAACAACCCTTAGCCACGCGTCGCTGGGTCTCTAGCCACTTGTCACTAGTCACTGTTCGTCGCCACCAGCCACTGCTTCTCTCGCTTCTTCCTGCTATCCTAGTTCCTGCGATGGAACTCACGCCCCACCATCTCGACATTCTCGAACGCTTGCGCGAGCACGGCTTCGAGACCGTCGCCTTTCCGCTCTATGCGCAGTATGTCGGCGTGCGCAAAGGCAACTGCGCCGCCCTGCTCGTGCCCTCTAGTCCGAACAGTTTCACGCTCCTCGGCGAGCCGACCTATCTAGTGGGCGGCAGCCTGAGCGCGCGCGTGCTGCGCAGCAACGGCCACTATTTTGTCAACAAAAGCGAGGAGGTCGAAGCCACTCCCGAGCGCCTCTCCGAACTCGAAGCCTTCGCGGCTGAACTTGCCACCGCCCTCCTTCCGGTAGCCTGACCCCTGAAATCTGACCCTTTCGCCTGAAACCTGTTTGAACTGTCTCCCGCGCCGCGTTATCATCCGGCCAAACAATAGTCCAGCGAGGCCACCCCTTCGGACCATCGTCCCGCCTCGCGGAAAGGCCGGCCCATCATGCTGACACTCAGCGCCACAGTTGGCTCAATTCTGAAAGAGAAGGGAAGCGCGAACTGGTGCGTCGCCCCGCGCCAGACCGTGTATCAAGCGATCGAAATGATGGCGGAAAAAGGTGTCGGCTCCTTGCTGGTCGTTTCCGAAGGAAAGCTGGTCGGCATCCTTTCCGAGCGCGATTACGCCCGCAAGGTCATCCTCAAGGGCAAATCCTCGGCGACCACCTTCGTCGAGGAGATCATGTCCAGCCCGGTGATTTTCGTCACCTTGCAGCACCGCGTGGACGAGTGCATGGACATCATGACCAAGCAGCGCATCCGTCATTTGCCGGTCATGCAGGGCGACAGAATTCTCGGCGTCGTCTCCATCGGCGATCTGGTGCGCTCGGCGCTCTCCGAGCAACAAGACACCATCCAGCACCTCCACAATTACATCACCGCGAAATACCCCACGTGACCCAAAATCGCGCCGGACAGTTGTTATCAAGCTCGCCTACCCAACACCTGTCGCCCGCCACCTAAGACCTGTCACCTGACACCTGCCCCATTTATGCCCGCATAAGCAGACAATATTGGACACGTGTCGCCCGCATTCCCTATCGTGATGAGAGAAACAGGAGAAACGCCGATGGCGCCCGAAGCTCATCCCGATCCCACGCAAGCCTCGCGCATCCACGAGCGCGTCCACGCTCAGTTCGGCGCCGCTGCCGCCGCGTATAGCACCAGCCTGGTCCACGCCGATCCTGCCGCGCTCGCCCGAATCGTCGAACTCGCCGCACCAAAATCCACCGATGTGGCCCTGGACATCGCCACCGGGTCGGGCAACACTGCTATGGCTCTCGCTCCACATGTCGCGCAGGTGATCGCCTACGACATGACCCCGGCCATGCTCGCCGAGACTGCGCGCAACGCTGCCGCCCGCGGCCTCACGAACGTGGTCGCGAGGCAGGGAACTGCGGAATTGCTGCCGTTCCGGGACGCCGCCTTCGACATTGTCACCGTGCGCCAGGCGCCGCACCACTTCGCCGACGTGCGCGCCGCCCTTCGCGAAATGGCGCGTGTCGCCAGGCCCGGCGCGCGGATCGTCATCGTGGACAGCACTTCGCCCGAAGACGATTCTCTCGAGGCACAGTGGAACTATATCGAGAGGCTCCGCGACCCCTCGCACGTCCGCAACTACCGCCCCAGCGAGTGGCGCTCCATGATGGCTGCCGCTGGGTTGCGCATCACTTGCGAGGAGTTGGGCTTCGCCACCGAAAACGGCCGCGGGATGGATTTCGATTCCTGGGTCCGTCGCATGAACACGCCGCCCGCCGCCGTCGAGGAACTGACGCGCTTGTTCCGCAACGCCTCTCCCGCCGTGGCCCAAGCCCTGCGCATCGAGCTCACCGGCGACGCTATCCGCTTTTGCGTCCCTTCGATCACCCTCGCCGCCATGCGCTAGGGGTACGGCGCGTGGCTTGTCAGTGGTCTCTGATTTTTCGGGTGCCGCATCCCTTCGCGGATTTTGCGAAGGGTGCGCGCCCTCGGTCACTTCTCGCCGCCGTCAAGGCTTAGCGCCTTTCCATTCGGGAGGGTCAGGAGAATACGGACATTCCGGTTGGTCTTCTAGCCTGCGGTTGCCCCCCGGGTCTTGGCGGTTCCGTACTTCTTGGCGGCCTGCTGGATCGTTGGCGTGGCGCGAGCCAGGTCTTCCGCGTTCATCACGGGGTGGACCTCTATGTTCGCGTTGAACGCAAGGAACCACGGCTCAGCGTACGCGGGGATCTCCGATGTGTCCTTCATGTCCACAACGAGAATCCCTCCCCGCTTGCCGTCCTGAGCAAAGAAGTACACTGCCTCGGGCTTTTGCTCCGCCAGGATGGATTGAACGGTGTTGCCCAGGGTGCCGTTTACGACTGATTCGTTGCCGCTCTCGACAGGGAAAGTCACTTTGAATAACACGCGCATCGTCATTTCCTCCTTGGGTGGAATCGGAGTGTGCGAACCCTCTAGCGCGGGATTCTAGTCGTCTGCACGGTCGGCGTCAACGTGGTACCCTATGCGCATGAGCAATGATTCCTACGACGTGATCTGCATCGGCGCGGGTCCCACGGGCCTGGCCTCGGCCATCGAGGCCAAGCGCGACGGCATGCGCCCTCTGGTGGTGGACAAGGGCTGCCTCTGCAACTCGCTCTTCCACTATCCGACCAACATGCTTTTCTTCACCACGCCGGAGCGGATGGAAATCGGCGGCCTTCCCATGACTACCGCCGGCGGCAAACCCACTCGCCTCGAGGCCCTGAAATACTATCGCCGCGCCGCCGAGCATTACGGAATCGAAACCCGGCTCTACGAGCGCGTGGACCACATCGAGGGCCGTGACGGCGCCTTTGTCGTCCGCACTCAGGATGCCGCCGACACAAGCCAGCGCTACCGCGCCCGCAAAATCGTCATCGCCACCGGCTATTACGACCGCCCAAACGAGCTCAGCATCCCCGGCGAAAATCTCCCGCACGTGTCCCACTACTTCACCGAGGCGCATCCTTACTGGAACCGCGACGTCGTCGTAATCGGCGGAAAGAACTCCGCCGCAGAAGCCGCGCTTGAGCTGTTCCGGGTCGGCGCGCGCGTCACGCTGGTGCATCGCGATCCGGAGGTGGCCGTTAGCCTGAAATACTGGGTCCGCCCCGACATCGAAAACCGCATTCGCGCCGGTGAGATTCGCGCGTATTTCTCGAGCCACGTCACCCGCATCGAGCACGGCCAGCTCTGGATCAAGACCGGCGGGGAAGAGAAGGCCATCCCCGCGACGCAGGTCTTTGCAATGATCGGCTATCATCCCGACTTCGAATTTCTCGAGCGCCAGGGCATTTACCTGAATCCCGAGACGCGCCGGCCCCAGTGCAATCCGGAAACGCTCGAAAGCAACGTCGCCGGTATCTATCTGGCGGGCGTGGTCCTCGGGGGTAAAAATACGTCGGAAATCTTCATCGAGAATGGACGCTTCCACGGACGGCAGATCATGGCCGCCATCAGCGGGAAGGGAAGACTCGACGAGGCGCCGCCCGTCTCCCCGCCCGGCGAATAGGTTTGGATGTAGCGCCGCCGAAGGCCCTGAGCATAGTCGAAGGGCGGTCTTTAGCGCGGTAGTCTTTCGCTGCGGCGTAGTGGCTTTTTTCGCGCCGGAGCCCGTTTCGGCCGCGTTGGGGCAAGAAATGAAAACAGCGCCGGGAATTGTCAGCGTCCTGCCGCTCTGATAGAGTGAGCAACTATGGCATCGGTGGTGAGAGAAGTCGGCGAAACTTTTATGGCCCTCTGCAAGGGCTTCTCCGTCACTCTGCGGACCATGTTCCGCAAGACGACCACGGAGAATTTCCCGCAAACCGCGCCCACGGTCCAGCCGCGCTATCGCGGCATTCACGTACTGCAGCGTGACCAAAACGGTCTGGAGAAATGCGTAGCCTGCTTCCTGTGCGCCGCAGCCTGCCCCTCGAACTGTATCTATATCGAGGCTGCGGAAAATACGGAGACGCAGCGTATTTCTGCGGGCGAACGCTACGCCCGAGTCTACAATATTGATTATTCCCGCTGCATCTTCTGCGGATATTGCGTGGAGGCCTGTCCTACCGATGCCATCACGCACGGCCACAATCTCGAGCTCGCCCCCTACGACATCAACGCCCTGCTTTACCGCAAAGAACAGCTCCTCGAAACCTGGCCCCCTCGCCGCTCAGCGTCCTGAACGTACGCGCGCCGCGCGCTGAGCGACGAAAACTGAGATTCTCACACAGGCGTACCAGCCTCTGAGAAAAAGCGGGAGCCTTTGGCTCGATCACAACGAGGTCCGCGCGTGGCAACTGGCAACTGCGACACTCCCCGTTGGTGATGGCCACAGCACAGAACTGTAGCTTGCCGCGTCGCCAACGCGGTAACTGAAGACTAGTAATCCTTTTTCGGACGCTCGGGAACACTGACTTCGTCGCTGATAACCTGCATTTCCGCATTTCTGTCGGGCGCTCATGCCGCTCGTGGAATGGGCTAGTAGGATGCGCTTAGGTGCCATGACAGCAAGGAGTCCCATTAGAGGTGGGTACTCGACAAACACGACGAGCAGCCGCACAGCCGTGACGTGACGGAAAGTCTTGCCTTGCCGACATTTCGTGTCTCAGCTGCGCCAACGGAGATCGCCCCGCGAAGTCCATGAAAGAACTGCCGGCATTTTGGTCTGCCTATCGTTATCGCGCGGAATCCCTGGAAGTTCCTATCTTTCCGAGGTTGGGGGGCAGGCCCTGCTCGGTGCCGTTTCCATCAGCGGGGGGAGTGATGCACACCGTCACGCGTGCCCTAAGTGTGCCACCTGTCGACAACTCACGAAACTGAATATTTTATGTTAAAGGACGTGGAAGTCGGGCGAGAGCGAAAGGAAGGGAACCGATGAAGGACGGCGTCAGATCGTAGGGCGGATGTCGCGAGGCCGAACGACAGTTCAAAATGAAGCGAGATCGCACGAGATGCCTTGTCTCCCGTCTCACCACAGCCTCAACGCTGCGTTATCGGCACATCATTGGACCTACTGTCACACAAGCTTGGCGTTGCGGAGTTTCCTGAGCGGGCGAGATGCTCGGGGACACCGAACTTAGACGAATGGAGTACGCGTTCTCTGGTGGTAAGCCAGTGGGAACGACGATGCTGCAACGCTGGGAAGATTTCGAGGTTTTGCCTTCAAACGGTGGTGGGTCACTGCGGTGCTACTGGGCGGGCGGTATTGGGGACGTTGTGGAGAAAGCCATCGGGCGCGCGAAGTGCTGGGTCGGAGACTAGCGAGAAATTCAAAGCGTGTTGGGGAACTGCGCGAGGAGTGACTGGACCGCGGAGCGTGCAAGCTGCGAGGTCCGTAAGGACAGAATGAGATCCGGCTACCGCACATCGCCGTTCACCGGGTTGGGTGCGTCGGGACTTGGTGCGGCTGTAGGATTGAGACCCCGGCAATCGGATTTTGCCAGCGCGGCGCGGCGTCGGAGCTCTGACAGATGACTCTCAGGAGTCGGGCGAAATGGTCCGTGCCAACGGGGCCATTAGTGCTAACTGATCGCAGTCGCTCCGTGGCCGAGCTTGAGAGCAGCGGGCGAACGCGAGCCGATGCGTGAAAACAGAAGATGATCGAAACGTTCGAGAATTTCGGGGAGCGCGAAGAGAGGTTCTTGAATCATGCGAAGCGCTGGTGGAGAACCAAGGGCGCCGCCAGGCTGCAGCTTTGTCGTTCGTACAGCGCGTCGGATTTCTCGGCAAGCGGGCAGGGGACTGAATTAGCCAAGACCGGGCCGAGGGGGCCTCAGTAGTATGGCAAGGGCGGGCGCCAGGTGCGGCGCTCCAGTTTTATTACGATGACGTCCTATGAGCCAGCTAGGTAAAGCACTTGCAGCGGAAGCCATGCATTTCGGCCCGGATTTCAGTGCCCCGCAAGGCCAAAGCAGAAATGAGTCTAGGAGAAAAAGCGCCAGGTCCGGCTACGACGATGCGCGCAAATGTCCTGCGACTCGCCGCCGTGTGGCGCCGGGCATCGACAGAGTCGGCGATCGCAACTGCGCGATGGCCCAGGGAGGTTCTTACCCCGCCTTCGCCTCGCGCCGGTCGCGGGCCAATTCAGAACCGCCAAGCACGCGCGCGGGAGGCCGTGGACGAAGTGGTCGTCGGCGCGGCCGCACCGGAACTAGAAAGCGTGTTTGTCCAAAAGCATACTGGCAGTCCGCAGGAGCATCCAGAGGGTGCACACCAATCAGGCGTGCAGGATTGCCTTGCGCAGTGCGGCACACGCGGTGGCGAGCGCGGAATTCGAGTTGGCGAAGCGCCTCGTGTTCACCGACCGCCCCAAGAACATTACCGCGGGTAGGGAATGGAGACGGCCGCTTGAGTGCTATGTCGTCGTGTTTCGCGCCAGTTCGAGGAGACGCCAGGAACGCGAGCGGTTTGTATCGCGGCGCTCGAAGGCCGCGAATTCTTGGTCGCGACACCGCGAGGTGGGGGGAGGTCTTGGGCCGAGCATCGGCATACACCACGGGGCGATGGAGAGCTTCTGCGGCAATCTGGAGAAAAGGCAGTGTTCGCTGGGCGACCGATGCGTTCGAAACTGGTGGTAGCACGACCACGCTCAGGGTGGGTGCCGCACCGCGCTTGCTCTCAAGAAGCCAGTGCGTCAGTCTGGCGTCCACTTCCGCTTCGATCCATTCCTCCATAAGTCGATGGAGTTGTTTGCGCATGTTGGAAATGCGGTTCAGACGGGACAGCTCGAAGGATTCCAGCCCCGACAGCGAACAAGTCAGCAGGTAATCGAACGGCGGAGGTGTGCGATCCATGGCCCGACCTCTCTTGTTCCAGATCCCACCGGAGCAGGAAACGGAGCGAGGAGACATTACCATATAGTTCACGTTCCGTACTAGTAGTTCTAGAAAAGTAAGATGCTCGTGAAGGAGCGATCGGGCAAGAGCCATGCCCCTCGCCGTTTCCGTGAGCATCAGCAAGGGCGCGCAGCGTGCCCGACACCAAGAAACAGGTTTAGCAGGCTCGGATCTCATTCGTCTGGGAGGTGAATCATGGGAGAGGGCCAAGCCGTGGAAGTTCCCCAAACAAGAGGCGGATCAGATAGGGGGGGCGGTGAAACAACACATGAAAAACAGCGACTGTACAAGCGCGAGTACATGCGCCGGTGGCGGGCGAGCCTCTGCCGAAGAAAGAGCGAGCGCGAACGCCGGCGCAGCGCCTACTACGAGCGCAAAGAACGCGAGCCGCTGCCGGGGGCATCACCGGACCCCGGACCCGACGGGACAGCCCTCTGCGGCTATTGCCGGACTCGGCCTGCGGTCGAAGACGTGAAACGTCTGGAAATATGCGATGAGGCGCCGGACGGGTACGTCGAAGTGCGGGTTCCCTACTGCGGTCACTGTTGAGGCGTATCGATCAATCTCGCGGGGACAAGGTGCGAACTGGCGGGACACTGCTGGGTGTTCGGACGATTTCAAGTGAAAACCAAAACTGTCCGGAGGAGGAGTCGCCACCTTCGTGGCAGGAGAAACGTAGCTGTCAGCGGTTGCTCACCACCGAGTTGCAGGTACGGCGCGAACTGGCGGGCCAGGACCGCAAGGAAGGGGTACGGCGAGAACTGGCTGTCGATAGAGGCCCAAAGGTGCAACGCACATGAGCACACGCACGAAATGGCTCGGGTGGAGAAGGGAAGCCGGACACGGAGGAATCGTGCCCCGAGGCTGGCGGTTGGCCTGGTACGAACCGCACCGGCGCGTGGGTGTCTACTATCCACCGCCATTGCACTGGCTGGCACGGGCCTGGCGCGAAGCGGTTCACCGCGCGCGACTGGCAATCGGAGCGCCCTCGCTCGAGCGCGCCGACTTTTTTGAGATGCAGCTTGCCCATCGCCAGCGAGAACTGCTCGCCGAGGAATATGCGCGAGGCTATCTAGTCGGATGGCGCGAGTGTTTCGAAGTCTGCCTGGAATCCGTCGAGCAGGAATTCTCGCATGATGACGCGCTGTGGCGCGTCGGCGGACTCGGGGGAGACGTGAAAGGCCCGCCGCGCAAGAACTGAGCGTCCGAATTTTCCATGAACCAAAAGGGAGGGGATGCTATGAGAGCCGCAGAGATCTTCGACGTTTGTCATGGTCGGTATCACACGTTGCGGGAATGGCTTTCCGGCAGCACGGGCGCCGTGCGCTCGATTGACCTGGAAGCCGCCTCGCCGGGATACCAGTGGAGGCCAAGCCGCGCGCGCGCCTGCGAATACATTGCCGACTTTGAACGCATCGGGCGGTACGCGCTGCGACGCCCGGAATGGAAGGGCCGGCTGAAGCTTTTCAACGTCTGCTTCGTCGAGGGCGCGCAGTACCGGCGGGCCATTCGGATTGTCGGCGTCGCTGAAGGAACGTTCGATTATTGGTACCGCGAAGTAAAGCGCGCGCTCGGTCCCGAATTTTCCCGCACCGGGCTGTTTCCTCCCTCGCGCTACTTTCACCTGTAACGGTCATCGGCACCGGTTTGCGCTGCGCGTGGGCAGGCGCCGGCACACCATCTACCGGCGTCGCGCCCGAGAGGGCGCACGGGGCAATTCTGCGATGGTCCGACGGCTGACTAGCGGGCGCTGGCAGCGCCGGCCACGAGCGGAGACTTGTAGCCGCACGTGCCGGCCTTGCGCATAGCCTCGAGCGCCTCGGCCGTGGTCAGCAGCGTCGTGGTCTGGCAATTCCGCAACGCGCCGCCTGCGGCGAATGCCAGCGAGATGGCGGCCGCGGAGACATTGTCCGGCATCTCGGTGATCAGCACGGCGTCGTGCGGCCCGAACGCAAAATAGGCGTTCACGACCTTGCCGCCGAGCTTTTCGATCGGCAGGCGGACCACGTCGAAGCGGTCCTGCGGGTTGGCGATCAGCCGCGCGAGCGCTTCTTGGTTGTAGCTAACTTGGTGAAGATAAAACGGCATGGTGACACCTCCTCATTTGGTGTTCCTCTTGCGAACCCTGGCGTGCGGCTACTATACACCCAACCGTGCCCGCCGTTATCTTCAGTGGGGAAGGGTCCGTAATGGCATCGTCTAGGTAGGTGACTACCGGCGGGAGAGGCGGATGGCGAGCAGGCGGGCGACAAGAGCGCGGAGAATGCCCCGGACCGTGCTGAATGGCAACAGAAGCAACTGTGCGAACGTTCCCGCCTGGGCGATCATATTATCGGTTTGAACGCGATCCTCTTCCTTTAGCGAACGCTCCAGCGCGTCGGCCCAATAGAGCGCGAAATTCGTCCCGCATTTTTCGCATGAGGCGCCTTCGCGTTGCTGGTGCCAGCATTTCGGGCAGCGCCGCAGGAGCACGGCGTGGCATTGCACGCAGAACTCCGCTGCCTGAGAATTTTCGTGCTGGCAAACAGGACAATGCGCGACGGTTTCCGGCGGGGCCAGAACAGTGGTCACGACGGACTCCGGCCGCGCAAGCCGGCGAGCAGGCTGCGCACAAGCGAGAAGCCCATGTCCACCGGAAGCAAGAGCACGCCTCTCAGGAGGCCGGAGCGCTTCCGGTTCTGGTCTCGCGCCTTTTCCGCTCGCATCTGCTGAACGGCCATGGTGGCGGAGACGTATTTGAGGAAGTCGAGGCCGCAGCTGTCGCAGGTTCCGCCGTGCTCCTGCTGATGATCGCACTTCGGGCAACGGTAGCGCAGCGGCGCGTGACACTTGGGGCAAAACTGGGCTGTGTCGCGCGCCCGAGAGTGACACTTCGGGCAGTCCATGGCTCAATTTTAGGCCCCCCGGCACGGTGAGGTAAGAAACAACGAAGTCGCCTGCGTCCTCAGCGTCAATACCTGCCTCGGCTCGGAGTCGCTCCAACCGGTGGCACGATCCACTGGCCCGCGAGAGACCTTTTGGTTAGAATGGCGCCGGGAAGCGCCATGGAGCGACAGAACCTGCACTCGCCGCGCGAGGCGGCAAAGATTCTCGGCATCAGCTATCCCACGCTGAAGCAGTGGATCTACAAGAAGAAAATTCGCACGGTAAAAACAGCCGGCGGCCACCACCGCGTACCGGAGTCCGAGCTAGATAGATTTCTCCATCAACGCGGGGCGCGGCTTCCCGTGCCGGAGCGGCGTAACACGTTTCGCAAAATCAGCGGCCGAAACCAGCTCGTGGGCCGGATTACCGACATCAAGATTGACGGGCTACTGGCGCAAGTAACGCTTTCCATCGGCGGGCAAAAGATCACGTCTATCATCACCGCCGACGCGGCCCGCGAAATGCGGCTGAAAGTGGGCGAGCGCGCCGCGGCGCTGATCAAGTCCACCGAAGTGATGATTGTAAAACCCTAGCAGGCTACCGAAAGATTCGGCGGAAGACCCCACGTGCCTGCGTTTCCCGCTTACATACCGATGTAAACCGTATTGACATAGCGACTGGAAACATGCTAAACAGGATGACTTTCCAGCGCGCCGGGGACGGTTGCTGGGCAGTCCGCGACGCAATCCCGCTGGAGAGTGGGGAAACGCATGCGCTGCGAGTGTGTCGGGATAGGAAAATGGGTCGCGAAACATGAGGCGAGCGGCAGCCGGCTGGGCGGTCTTCTGGCGAAATACGTTGGCGGGTTCGCTCTCTTGGGCCTGGGGAGCGCACTCTGGCTCGCGGCGCCGGCTTTTGCGCAGGTATCGGCGAGCGTTTCCGGTCAGATCGAAGACCCTTCCGGCGCGGCAGTGCAGGGCGCGGACGTGCGCGTGACGAGCGCCGAGACGGGCGCGTTTCGCGACGCGGCGTCCGACGGCGAGGGGTGGTATCGTGTGCTGGCGCTGCCAGCCGGGGAGTATGAGGTCCGCGTCACCAAGCAGGGATTCGATGAGGAGATTCGCCGCGGCATCCAGCTTCTTGTCGGGCAAGAGGCCAGCGTCAATTTCAGCCTGCGCCTCGGGGAGGTGCGCGAACAAGTCGAGGTTCGCGCCGACGCGCCGCTCGTTTCAGTGACCACCTCGGACATTTCGGGGCTAGTAGGCGAGCAGCAAGTCAAGGACCTGCCTCTCAATGGGCGCAGCTTTGATTTACTTCTTCCGCTGAACCCCGGGGTGGTTAATTTTACTTTCGAGAAGACGGGCGGTATCGGCGTATCAAACTCCACCAACGGAAACAACTTCGCGGTGTCCGGCAACCGGCCGCAGCAAAATCTGTTTCTGCTCAATGGCGTGGAGTACACGGGCGCAGCCGAGAACAACATGCAGCCGGCCGGAACGAGTGGTCAATTGCTGGGCGTCGAGGCCGTTCGCGAATTCAACGTCCTGCGGGATTCCTACGGCGCGGAATATGGCAAGCGCCCGGGTGCGCAGGTAGCGATCGTGACTCGATCGGGCACGAACCAGTGGCGCGGGTCGGCGTTTGAGTATTTGCGGAACAACGCTCTGGACTCTAGAAACTATTTTGACATTGGCGCCTCGCCGCCGGGGTTTCAGCGCAACCAGTTCGGCGCGTCCTTGGGAGGGCCGATTCAGAGGGATAAGACCTTCCTTTTCATGAACTACGAGGGCTTCCGTCAAAATCTGCACCAGACGTCGGAGACATTTGTGCCCGCAGCGGACGCGCGGAGCGGGGCGCTCACGCCTTTGGGGTCCTCTTGCGCTGCGCCACAGCAAGCGGCATGCGCTGCGATTGTGACTCAATTGCTTAACCTGTGGCCCGCCCCGACCGCCGCCAATTGCCCGGGTCCTGAGCTGACCTTGCCCAGCGGAGCATTGAGCGGAATCATTGGGTGCGTTTTCAGTCCTCTGCAAACGATTCGCGAGGATTTCGGGACCGCGAGAGTGGATCACGTTTTTTCAATTAGGGACACGATCAATAGCGTCTACACCGCAGACGACGGACACGACGTCACCGCCACGCCTTTCGATCCCTATAGCACAGATATCGTCACCTTGCGGGAGCAGGTGCTGACGATCGAGGAAACACACGCCTTTTCGTCGGCGCTGCTCAACACAGCGCGCTTCGGGTACTCGCGGGCAGGATACTTTTTCCTCGGGGAGCCCACGCCCGGGTCGCCCGCAGCGAGCGTGACCAGTTTCGTGGGAAGCTTGCCGGTGGGCGCGGTGGTCGTTGGTGGCAGCACGGCCTCGAATCCGGCCACGCAGCTCGGCCTAGCCGGCAGCAACAACGGAACGAACCTGCACGTATTCCGAAACCTCTATACCTACGAAGACCAGCTAGCCCTGACGCACGGAAAGCACCAATTTGGCTTCGGCGCGTGGTTCCAGCAGTTTCAGTCGAATGAGGTTATCGCGCTCAGCCAGTTCGGACAGGCGTCGTTTTCCGGCATTAAGGCGCTGCTAGGCGGCGTGGTCAACACCTTCACTTACGATCCCGCCCCGACGGAGATGAACTGGCGCTCGTTGTTTGCCGCCTGGTACGCCGAGGATACGATCCGCGTGGCGCGGAGTCTCACGGTGTCATTGGGCTTCCGAGGGGAATCCTCGACCGGATGGAACGAGGCCCATGGACGCGCCGCCAATTATTTCTTTACCAATGGAATCATCAACTCGACGCCGCACGTCGGGAATTCGGTCTTCAGCGTCAACAATGAGAAGTTCCTGCCGCAGCCGCGCATCGGCCTAGCATGGAGTCCGCTGGGCGAAAAGACGGTGCTCCGCGCCGGGTTCGGCATGTACAACGAACTGCAAGACGCGCTGGGATACCGCATGGACCAGAACGGCCCTTTCAATCCCGCCTACAGCATCAGCAGTCTTGCCGTCGCAAACCTGCCCGAGCCGGTTTCCCCGATACCGGCCAGCGCGAAGCCGGTTCCCGGCGGCGTGCAACCTAATCTGAAGCCGCCAACGCTGATTTCGTACTCGCTGCGACTGGCAGAGCAATTAACTCCCAATACAGCGATCACCATTGGATACGTTGGGTCGCACGGGTATCACGAGCTCGTTGGGTTGGACGCGAACGAGCCGCAGCCCGTGATTTGCCCGGCCGCGCCGTGCCCGGCTACCTATCCGACGCTCTATACACCTTCCGGGACAACCGTGACCGGTCTTGCCGTGCCGGCAGGGACCTATTACGTGCCGGCCGCGTGTAGCGCCGCCAATGCGACCTGCAACTTCACTGTGGGCCCGACGTGGACGTGGTTCTCGGTAGGGAATAGTTCATACAACGCGCTGGAACTGGACGTCACACACCGGTTCAGCAAGGGGCTATCGCTGCGCGGCGTGTATACGTGGTCAAAGGCGTTGGACGACGGGGATTCGCTCAACGCTACGACAGCGAATAATGCGCCGGGCCTGGTTGCGAACCCCTACTATCTGCGATCCGATTGGGGGCCGGCCACGTTCAATGCGACGAACGTGGCGGTCATCAATGCAGTCTACGAGCTGCCTTTTGGAAATGGGAAGGCCTTCGCAAGCGGCGTAAGCGGCTGGAGTGGCCGGCTGATCAGCGGTTGGTCGGTCAACAGCATCGTTACGCTGCAATCGGGGCTCCCGTTCACACCGCAACTAAGCTACAACCCCACGCGCAATGGCGACACTAAGAATCCAGTCCGCCCGTTCATCAACCCGAACTTTAGCGGGCCGGTTATCCTGGGCAAGCCAGGAGAATGGTTCAATCCCAACGCCTTCCTGACCGAGGCCAACAACAGCGGGTTCTATGGAAATCTGGGAAGAGACTCGCTGCTCGGGCCTGGACTGGCCACCTGGGATTTTTCGGTGCTGAAGCAGACCTCGATCCATGAGCGGTTGAGCCTCCAATTTCGAGCCGAGATGTTCAATCTTCTCGACCGCGCGAACTTCAACACACCCAACCTGATCGTGGCCATACTGCCCCCGGGTTCGAACATACCGCAAGCAAATCCGGCCGCTGGGGCCGTAACGAGCACTTCGACGCCTTCGCGCCAGGTCCAATTCGGGTTGAAGTTACTTTGGTAAAAGGCCGAGCGCGACGCGCACGTATCACATCGAAACCACGTCAGCTTGAAACGGAGGCCAAAAGTGCGGGCCTCGCCTATTGCTTTTGGGGCGGAAGCGTGGTATTGTAGTTTTGCGTTTGTTGCTCTTATGTCGCTTTTGAGCTAGTGAATCGAGGCTGCTGGGCAACGGTCCGGCGGCCTTTTTTTATGGCCTGGGGGCGAAGCAAAGAGCGCGGATAGCTTTAGGCGGCTAAGCGCCGCCTTATCAATCGATTAGGAGTACACAGAAGTGGCTAGAGAGCAAGGTACAGTAAAGTGGTTTAACGCTGCAAAGGGCTATGGGTTCATCCAGCGTCAGTCCGGTGAGGACGTCTTCGTCCACTATTCGGCCATCCAGGCCGACGGCTATAAGAGCCTCAACGAGGGGCAAGCCGTGGAGTTCGAAGTAAAGCAGGGTCCCAAAGGCCTGCAGGCCGAGCGGGTCGTGGGTCTCTAATCCCCACCTGTAGGACACTGCAAGAGCGTAGGCTCTGAAGCCGAGACCGAAGGGCGAGTACAGAAGTTCCCGCCCTTCGGGATCGCAAGCGGACGCTTCCAAGCGTACGCGATGGGCGTTATGGGCGCGGCCAAGCGTGTTCATTTTGCGCTTGGGAGGCGAATGGGTGTCTCACAATCCGCGACAGCTGTTTGTCTTCAGTACGAGGGAGGCTTTGTGCAAGTCCTTTCTATTGGCCAGACCATCCGGCACGTGCAGTATGGCGTCGGGAGAGTTACAGAATCGAACAGCGAGCGCACGACCATTGATTTTGACGATCACGGCGTAAAGAAATTCATTACCTCGATCTGGACTGCCGAGTTGATCGGCGAAGCTCCCGCTGATCGCCCGGTGCGCCGCCGCGGCCGACGCAAGACCAGCCACAGGTAGACGTTCAGTCCGCTGGAAGTGTCTCCTCGTGCGATCCCGCGGACAGGCGTGCGCCATCTTGCGGAACCCAGACGAATCCGCGGATTCCTTCCTGCACGGTCGTTCGGCAGTTTCAACTGGGAGCTAAGGAGCGACCAGATTGCTGCGGATGGCGAAGCGCACCAGTTCACTGAAGTTGGTGAAACCCATTTTGTGCATGATGTGATGCCGGTGGCTTTCGACGGTGCGCGTGGAGACATTGAGCGCCGCGGCAGCTTCCTTGTTGCTTTTCCCCTCGGCCAAAAGCGTGACCACCTCAACCTCGCGCTGCGTAAGCGGCCCGTTGCCCTGGATGACAGACGGGTTGGCCACAAAGGTTTGGGCCATGGCGTTCGCTAGTCGGCTGGTAAAGAACGGCTGGCGGTGCCTTACGTGGTCCACGGCCGCCAGCAGATCTTTGTCGGCGTCAGATTTGAGAACGTAGCCGAGCGCGCCGCTACGCAATACCTCTCGCGCCAGTTCTTCGGAGAAGTGCATAGTCAGCACGAGGATGTCGGTGGTAGGCGATTCCTGCCGAATGGCGTCCATCACATCGAGACCGTTGATTTCCGGAAGGGTCAAATCCAATACCACGAGATCGGGTGTTTCCCGCCGGACCATCTCTACAGCCTCTGGACCCGTGGAAGCCTCACCGCAGATTTCGATACCCGGCTGGGAGGCCAGCAGGGCACGCAACCCATGGCGCACCACGACGTGATCGTCTACCAGGAGAGCCCGGTAGGCTCGGGCGGGGGCGCGCGCCCGCGCAGAAGGCTCGGCTGCCACCCCGACACCGCCGGGTGGGAGTCCGCTCGGAGCGGTTTCCGCTGATGGGCGGGAAGGACCCGAGGTTGGAGTGGTTTCGCTCGAGTGGCCAGGCGCGGTGGTCTGCGGCGGCTTGGCTGCCCGACGCGCTTTGGCTCGTGAGGAAGGCGAGCGCGGCTCCAATTTCTCGCGCTCTTCTTGACACTTAGGCTTGGGAGGCCTACGCATCGGGGGCTCCTGAGTTGTGGATAAGAGCGGTTTGATGTGTGCGCACACGCACTGGGAGGATGGCGCGCACCGTCGTACCCCGGCCTGGCGCGCTCTCAAGTTGAAAGACGCCGCCCAGGTGCTTTACCCGCTCGCGCATGCCCGCTATTCCCACGCCGTAAGGCGTCTCTCCATTGAGCGTGAGCTGTGATGGCCTGAGGCCGCTCCCTTCGTCCCGCACTTCGGCAATGATGTTGGCGTGCTCGACGGCCAAGCGAATGGTTGCGGTCGCGCTGCCCGAGTAGCGGTGGACGTTGGTGAGCGCCTCCTGGAGGATCCGGAAGACGGTGGTCTCGAGTTCTTGGGAATGCCGCCCGAAATCGTCCGGCATGTCCACGCGCACGACAATGCCGCTTCGCTTCGTAAATCCTTCGGCATACCATCGCACCGCCGAGCTCAAGCCCGCTTCATCGAGCAGTGGCGGGTGCCTCAGGTAAGAAATAGTCCGCACCTCCCGGATAACGTCATCGGCTAGCTGCGCAGCGGAGTCCAGCAGGTCTATGGCCGCGGTGGCTTCTTCTCCAAAGGCGTCTCGCAACCGCCCGAGAATCATTTTCAAGGCCGCGAGACTTTGTCCGGCCGTCTCGTGAAGCTCGCGAGCTACGAGCCGACGGTCATCGTCGCGGGCCCGCAACAACTCCCAGGAAAGCCGCCGCAAGTCTTCTTCGGTCCGGGCCTGCTCGGTAATGTCCTGAAGGATCCCGATCGTCCGCTTCCACTTCTCATCAGGCCCATAGATCGGAAGGCCGCGAACGAGATGGATCTGGATCCTGAAATCCGGGCCGAAATGGCGCGCCACGAAGTGAAAGGGTTTGCCTTCGGCCACGGCGCGCTGCACGATGGTCCGGCACTTGTCGCGGTCCGCAGGATGCATACGCTGCCAGTATTTCTCCCGGCTCCATTTTTCCTCCGATGCGACACCAAAGATGCGAAGCAACCCGCGGGAAAGGCTAACCTTTTTGGTGGCCCGGTCGTACTCCCAGCTGCCGATCCTGGCGATTTCCTCTGCTTGCGACAGCAGGGCTTCGCTTTTCTCCAGGTTTTCTATCCGGCTGACTAGTTCCGTCACGTCTTGCACGATCCCGATCGTTCGCTTCCACTTCCCATCGGATCCGGCAATAGGAATTCCCCGACCAAACTTGGTTCGAAAGGTACCATCGGGAGCAAGGTAACGCGCCGTGTATTCGTAGGGTTCGCATTCAGCCTCCCCGCGGCGAACAGCGGCCTGGCAGCGCTCGCGGTCCTCCGGATGCAGGCATGCCCAGTATGACTCCAGGTTCCATTCCTCGGATGCCCCGTGGATGCGGCGCAAGCCCTTGGAAAGCCGAACCTTGCCAGTGGCCGGATCGTAATCAAAGCTGCCCATATTCGCGATTTCTTCGGCTTGCGTTAGAAGCGCCTCGCTCTTCTCGACTCTTTCCAACTGGTTGACCAACTCTGTGATGTCGCGCGTGGTCAGACAAAAAGTGGGAGAGTTGTGGGAGGCGTCCGCAGCGGCAGCGACGCACACCATGAAGCGACGCTCGTGACCGGCCACTCGTATGGAGCATTGCAGCTCCTGCTTCTGCCCAGTTGCCAGAGCGCGCTCAAACAGTTCCTGGATCTGTGCGAAGGCCGGCGGCTCCAGGACGTCAGCGAATCGCCGTCCGAGCAGGTGCTGCGGATGGCAATACTTCTTGTTACAGGTCCAGAGGTGCTGGACCAGGCCCTGGGAATCCAGCACGAGCACAAACTCTTGCAGCATGAGCAGCAACCAGTCAAGACCGCCCTGGCAAGTCGTTTCTTGACTGGCGCTAGCTGCCGGACGAGGCGAGCCGGCTGCACGCAAAGGCCCGCTAGACAAATTGGGCTGGGCGGGTCCCCAAGGTGCATCCTGCCCGATTTTTTCCGGTGACGGGATTGGCTCGGCGCCGGTGGTCATGATCCAATTCCTGTGATTGCCGCTGCTACGGAATCCGCAAAGCGTACCCTCAAGATGTGCGGCGCGCCTGCCGTAAATCCCGACAGAATTACGATGGCTGCGCAAACCTGAATCACGGGCACGGAGTCACTGCCCCCGTGCTCCCGCCCGCAGCTAAGCGGCTACAAAGAGGGCATGCCAGGACAGAGCATTCGCGAGCCTGGGTCTGCGCGTGACTTTAGTATTCGGTACGTGTTCTGTCAAGGAATAATGTTTCAGAATGGTATACTTACTGCCCACGAGTATACGTAACCCCCGCAAGGCTGTCACCGCAATCTTCCGAATTGCATTGCATCCGCCGATCGCCCTAGTGTTCAAACTAAGGCTGGAAGGGAAGCTGTCGTTAATGGTCCGTCCCGCGTTTCCCGATAAGACAGTTGGGGAACGCGGAGCAATCGTTTCGCAGAGCCCCAAGCGCGTGCGGAGCAGGCCGCGCACGCGCTTGCGGCAATGTGAGCTTCCGGGAATCTAGCAAGCCGCCTGTTTCGAAGGCGGTCTCTCGCCGTTGCCGCCCGCCGCGGTAACGTCGCTTTGTTCCCCTTACGGGGAACCATGCCTGCCCGACGAAGTGAGTTTCAATCCCAAGCCTTCGCGAAGCTGGGCGTATGAGGCGCGCAAGCATAAAGCGCACCAGCGGCCGTGCACCGGCCCCGCCAACCTCGAAAACGCTGTGGGAGTACGTGAGCTTGCGCGATTTGGGCGATTGTCTGCTGGAGGCCTACGACAGCGTCGCCCGGCGCGCGCATGAAAGATTCCTCGAGCGTGGCGCGCAGGCTGGGGGCGAGTTGGAGGACTGGCTCGCTGCCGAACGCGAGCTTCTGCACGTGCTGTCGGTGCATGTCAAGGAAACAGACAACGCCGTGTACGCACTGGCGTGCGTCCCCAATTCCAACGGCGCAGGCCTTTCCATCGGCGTCGAGGCAACTTGGCTCGCTATCGTCGTTCACGCGGACGGGGATGGAACTGACGGAAACGAAACCATACCGGCCGACATGCAGGAGATGTTCTATACGATAGGGCACGACGCAGAAGGCGGGGGGCGATGCGATTCGGCCCAAGCGAGCGAGAGGACAGCCGCATGGACGCGTGCATTTTCGATTCAGCAATTGCCTGCTCAGGTCGACCCGATGCGGTCCGTGGCAGTATTTTCGAAAGGAGTGCTCGGCATCCGCATGCCGAAAGTCGACTTGTCACAAAATGCGTAGCGGCCAACTGGCGGCAGGCCTACCTCTTCGACACGGCTGCATCCGTCCCTATTGAAAACCATTTCTGGGTTGGCTTCTAATTGCGCTCGCGCTGGAACCACAACACCGCCCCCGCGACAGCGCAGAGAATTCCGACGATCTGAGCGTTCGTGAGCCCCCACAATACTCGCGGATTGATGCGAATAAACTCGACGAGGAAGCGGGCCACGCCCGTCAGTGCCAGATATGCGCCGAATACCGAGCCATCAGGTAAGTTGTGGGATGGCGGCTGTCCTCCTTCCGACCTGATTGAGTTTCCGTCTGATGAGGCGGATCCAGTTTGTGGCTGCGTCCTTTTCAAAGCGATTTGGCGAGCCCCCAAACGCCATAACGCCCAGGCAATCAGGCACGCGACGATGGACTCGTAAACGGGCGTGGGGTGAACCCGCTCGGTGATGGGCACGAGCCCGTTCGGAAAGCTCATGCCCCAAGGCAGGGAAGTGGGAATGCCGTAGTCGCCGTCACCCGAAAGCAGGCATCCCATGCGCCCGAAGGCGTAGCCCAGAGATGCGGCCGGCGAACCGGCGTCCAGCATTCGCAGCAGAGGAATCTTCTTCCGTCGCGCCAGCCAGACGAACGTCGCTGCGCCCGCGACCATTCCCCCGTACCAGGTCAGGCCGAAACGGCTGAAAAGCTGACCAAAGGGATCGGCGAAGAAATCCCGGGGCGTTTCGAGCGCGCTGTAGATCTTAGCGCCGCTGATGCCCGCGATGCCCGGCAAAGCTATGAAGATTTCGGCCATGCCGGAGTCCTTCGCCGCGATTCCGCGGCGGTCCAGGTCGCCGCGCAGAACATAGTAGGCCGCGAGCATCCCGAGGGCGACCATCAAGCCATAGGTGGGTATGCTCAGCGGTCCGATGTGGAGGAATGGCGCCACAGCCCCAGTATATCCGCAGAGTTTCTTGCAGGATAGGTCGGCAGCGGATTCCGGCGGGGCTCTGCAATGCGGTTCAGAGGTGGCTACGCCTTGGATGAAAAATGTCTACACCAACAACCACTTGCAATTATTTGCGAACTAGTGTATAAGAAGTTTCGTTATCCTCGAAGAGTGCGCGAAGGCAGCGCGCGTCTCCCCCTCAAGAGTTCGCAACTCGTCGCATAGCATGCGGATGTGTCCCGCCCGAAGGCGGGTGCCGCAAAACCATTCTCGAAGCGCGCACCCCAAGTCACGGAAAGCACTCTCCAGCCATTGGCCACTCATGGGAGGCATTGATGCCGAACTACAACACGCAGGTACCACCGTATTCGATTTTTCCGGGCGATGTCGCCTTGGGATTTAATAGCGAAGCGCCGTCGGCGGGGCAGGCAAGCCAGCAATTTGCGCTGCCTAGCTACGCCGGGTTTCCGGAAAACGGCCGCACGATCCGCTGGCAAACGCTATTCGGCGGTTCTCCTTCCGCCGTGAACATCGTTTTGCAAACGGCCATGACCGATTCCGACGGGCAGTATGCGACCATTGACACCTCGACGGCCACTTCCGGCGAGGCCCGCACAATCACAGGCGTGCGGGGAAATTTCATCCGCGCGAAAGTCACTTCCATCACGGGCGGGTCGGGTGTTACCGTGCAGGTACTCGGGTAAACGGCCGGCTAAATCCCGCCGGCGGCCCGGCGGGAGGCGCGGTTGCTTCGGTGGCCTTTGCCTGCGACGATGCTGCTGGCGATTGCCGTAGCGGGCGCCTGCCCACGGTGGGGCTGCTCGTCCGGCGGGGCGCCAAAGCCGCATAGCCAGCATACGGTCACCGTTACGTTTGATTACGATTTTCGGCAGACGCCGGCGTGTTCAGCAAAGGTAACGAGGGGCTGCGTCGCGCGCTTTTTCGTCTACGATATCTCAAACGGCAGGAAGCAACGCCGCCCGCTGTTTGAGGTCCCGCTACCTCAGAACGCCAGAGGGCTCGTCAAAGGGATCAGCGACACGAGCCCGAGGCTCGATTTCGAGTCGGGCAGGCATCTGCTTGAGGTGAAGGCCCTGACACCGGATGGCACCGAATCCGGTCCTCCCTTCGCTACTACCTGGATCACTATCCCCTAGCCCCCAAACCCAAACGCAGCGCGCAAGGCCTTCTGCGCCTCACAGCAGACGTGACGCAGCGGCACCAAGGATAGCTTCCGTGTTTGTTTGCACCGCCTCGATTCGACCGTTGTATTCCGGCGCCCTCGGCAAGACGGTGGACTTACCGACCTATTTCCGCGCCCTTTTCCGTGTCAGCCCAAAACAAATCGAAGAAGACCGGAGCCAAACTGTCGTGCCGGGCCCCCAAGGTGTGTGCCGTTTCCTCTGGAGCAAATCCGGCAGCGACCGACGCTCAAGCCAAGGCGAAGACTGCAGACATAACACAGGCGAAGGAAACTGCCGAGGGCGACGCCAAGACGGCGACGAAGCGCCGGCGCCGCCGTCGGGGCGGGAAGCGCGTAGCAATGGGAGAGGCGCTCCGGCGTGAGGGCCTAGACGAGCGCATGGTGGCGGAGACTTATGCCGGCGTCGTCGCTACGCTGAAGAGCAAAACAGATGAAGACGGAGTCCAGAAACTCCTCGTAGATATCTTGAAAGAATGTACGCGCCATCTCGATCCCTCCCGGCCCACCGACCGCTCGGGGACGGGCGACACACCGGTCACGGTGCAGCTCATCCACGCCGTCCCGCGTCCCGAGCGGCCACCCGCCCTGCCCAGCAGAGGCCCGGCGCAGTCAGGCACACCTGAAAGCAAAAGCTGCGGCGCGAGAGCGCTGCGCTCTTCGGAGGAGTTTCTATGACTACAAGCAAGAAAACGATCGGCTATCTCGTACAACTTGGGGGCATCGCCGCATTTACGCTGGGCGCGGTAGCGAGCGTGCATCACGCCGCGATTGGCGCAGCGTTTCTCGGAGGTGCCGCGGCGTTTTACGTCGGCCAGAAAATCCGCACGCTTTCCTGAGAGACGCAGCGGGCCAAGCAGTCGGAGAATTCAGTCGGCGAGAAGTTCTCGCTCGGCGGCAGCCTCGCGCGCGAAGCGATCCGCGACATCACCGGCGCCGAGCGCCATCCAACGTGGATACGCGCGTCCCAGCTCGGTGAGCAGCGTCTGGTAGGGCACGTCGGCAAAGCTGCCGCGCTGGCGGACGTACTCCATGTGCAGACGACCGGCGCGGTCGTAGGGGTGAAAAAGGGAGTCCTGGCGGCCGTCGAATTCGAGCGGCACGACGCCAAAGCGCTCGCAGAGGTTTCGATTGAAAGCGGGCGTGGCCTTCACCCAGCGGCCTTCCAGATACAGCTCGGTGAAGCCGTGCCAGATGATGAGATCGCCGCCGCCAATCAGTTCGCGCAGCCTCTTGGTCACCAGATGATTGCGCACATCGGCGTATCCCACGCGAGCGGGAATTTCCAGCACGCGGGCCGCGGCGGCCAGAAGCGCGGCCTTGGGGATGCAAAAGCCACGGAGGGCGCGCAGGCAGTCGCTGGCGCGAAAAAAGCGCGGCGCAGCACCCGTGTAGTAGGGGTCGTAGAGAATTTCGTCGCGCACAGCGTAGTAAAGCTTTACGGCACGGGAAATCTCATCGTTGGCGCTGGCCGCGCGGGCTTCAGCGAAGGCGCGGACATCCGTGTCGCCGCTGTCAATCAATTCGCCGGGCGCGAGAAATTCGTCGAAATTCGTCACCGAATCATGATCGCACAGCACCGCGGCCGGCGCCACTGCCGGCGAGCGGATGTGCCAGAAGGAGCTGCCTGGATAGCCCGCAATTCATACTCTTATGGTCACAGTTACATCTGGCGCGGAGCGCTGGATCGAAGACGAAGCGGGCGCACGACGTGTCGAGCTAGGTTACGCGCCCTTCCCGAAGCAACAGCAATTCCATGCCTCGCCAGCGAAGTACCGGCTGTTCGGTGGCGCCGCAGGCCCGGGAAAATCGAAGGCTCTGCTGATGGAGGCCATCCTGCAGGCGCACGAGCACGCGGGGGCCAATACGCTCTTGCTCCGGCGCACTTTTCCAGAACTCGAGCAATCGCTGCTGCTTTACTTCCGTCGGGACGTTCCGCGCGAGCTCTACCAGAATTTTCAGGAATCGAAGCACCTAGTTACCTGGTGGAACGGCTCGACCACGCGCTTTGGCTATTGCCAATCGGAAAACGACGTCTATCAGTATCAGGGCGCCGAATATCTCTTCATCGGCATCGATGAGCTAACGCTCTTCACGCTACTCCAGTGGCAGTTTCTTACCAGCCGCAACCGGTGCCCCGTGTCCGGCGCATTTCCGTGCATGGCCGGCGCGACCAATCCCGGCAACATCGGCCACGCCTGGGTGAAGGCCCTGTGGCTTGACAAGCGGCCTGCCCCGGGCATGGAAAACCCCGAGGCCTACGACCCAGCCGACTACGCTTTCATCGCTGCGCGCGTCTGGGACAATCCCATCTACGCCGCGGACGAGAATTATCTGAAGACGCTGGGCGCCTTGCCGTCCCACCTGCGGCGGGCATTTCTCGATGGCGATTGGGAGGTTTTCGCCGGGCAGTATTTTGACCGTTTCGATCCAATGCGCCACGTGGTGCGGCCCGAAACGCTGGACTGGAAGCCGTGGTGGTCGCGCTGGATCTCGATTGACTGGGGATTCGAGCACCCGGCCGCGGTGTACTGGCATGGCGCGATTCCGCCAGCTTCACCGACGAGAGATCCCTCGCTCCCGCGGGAGGCTCGGGATGGCGATCCTCGCCGGGTCGTCACCTATCGCGAACTCGTGACGCGGAGGACGCCACCACGCGAGCTGGCCTGGGAAATCGTCGAGCGCAGCGCCGCTAGCTCCGGGGCCATTCGCGCAACGTCGGTACCTCCGGGCCGCGAGACTGCGGGCGACGGCGCTGGACGCGAACGAATTGACGCCATCTACCTTTCGCCCGACGCTTTCGCTCGCCGCACGGATGAGGCCTCCATCGCGGAACAGATGGGTGACGTTTTCGCTGCTGCGGGACTGCCGCGTCCGGTGCCCGCAGACGACGATCGCGTCGGCGGCTGGATGCTGATGTACCAGATGCTGGACGCCGGCGAGTGGCTGATTGCCGAAAACTGCATCGAGTTGATCCGCACGCTGCCGGTGCTCGTACGCGATGCGGCGCGCGTGGAAGACGTCGAGAAAATGGACGGCGACGACCCTGCAGACGCCGCACGTTACGGCCTCAAATCGCGCTATGGGGCACGTCGCAACGCGCGCGAACACCTGCCGTTGGCTGAACGATTGGCCGCACGGGCCTATTCCGACGATCCGACCATCCGCGCTATCCAGTCGCGCAAGGCGCAACTCGACGAAGCGCGGCGCGCCCAGCCGGTCTCATTTCTGCGCCGCCGCTAGGGTTGGCCGCGGAGACACAGAGGCATTGAGAACGACAAGTCCTTAAAGGCGAGTTTCGCCTTTCGAGTTGTGGTCTAGGGCTTTGTCTGTGGCCCTGTGGCAGAACGGAAGGGAAGCGATGACGCTACGCGAAATGTGGCGGCGGGTGACGACGACACGCCACGCCCAGGTGCTGGAGACGGAAGTTGCGCGGCAGCGCGCAGAAATCCAGCGGCTTCGAGCGGAAAATCGCGCGCTGCTCAATTCCATCCTCGGCATCGCGGGTATACCTCCGATTGTCGTGGAGGATGACGTTTCCCTTGAAGCACGGAGCGATCTGCGCGCTCCTGCAGGGTTGTCGGCGAAAGAGCAGGCACAACGCGCTGTGCCCCAACACCCTGAAGCTAACACCGTCGGCGGCGGGAATGGCCGTTCGGAAGCGCGCCAGCTCGCGGTGCCTCTGCGGCGGCGTTCGTGGCAACAGATTAACCGGATGTTCGAATTCGAAGCGGCGCGAAAGTCTGTGAGTAGTGATTGGTGAAAAGCGTCGGTCGCTGCTCGTTTCCTGCGACTTCTGTAGCCTCGAACTTCTGACTCGAATCTCGAGCAACTGGCGGCGGGTCACTAATCACGAATCACCAGTCACCAATCACTCTCTTTGGAGGAGCCATGCCTTTCATTCGCGGGCGTTATCACATCAATCCCATCATGGGCGAGGCGCTGGAGGTGGCGCGTGAAGCCGAAGCGGCCATGCGACAGGCATCGCCGTCGGGAAGCAGCGACGGGGAGGACCAAGCCGACGGGTTCGCGGATCTTCACGCTGGCGAACATGCGGGCGGGCCTGCTGCGAAAGGGCCGGTCCATCGCGTTGAAATCGAGGCGGCGGAACTTGTGCCCGCGCATTCCGGGCGCGCCGCGCGCGGCTACGTAGCGCGCATCCACCGCCATCCTGCCGGCCCGGATCTGGGCTCAACCGTGGGAGCGCGGCATTCTGTTTCTGGCGACGGATCGGGCGGCGCCGGTCATCCCTCGCCGCCCGAGACGCATGTCTTCTCGGACCACCGCGACCTGGTAAATTTCCTCCACCACGAACTCGCGACGCGATAATCGGAAACGATCCGCCGCGATACTTCCTGAATCGATTACGGCGTCCTCTTGTTACGCCTGCGTCTTCGTAGTCCAAGCGAGCAAAGCGAGAAACGCATGTCCAAGACGACCGCATCATCGAAGGCCGATGCCTCCATTGTACCCGTCGAAGGGCCGGCGCAACCAGCTGGTGCGGGACCTGCTCCAGGGGCACCCGAAGGAACACGCCACGGTCTACCCGTGGGCAAGAACCCGACGGCCCAACATCGGGCGCGGCATGCCGCGCCCCTACGGACGCATAACTTGCGTGCCAATCCTGACGACGGCAATCCGTTCGGACCAAACAACGAGCAGCTTCCGGAACGGCTGCAAGAGGCGTTGCGGCGGCTCGTGCAGCAGTTCTCGACTGAATCGGAATTGACGCGCCGCCAGGAGATCCGCCGCATCAAGCAGGCGCACCAGTTCTGGAGAGGGCTGCAATATTTGTGGTGGAGCGAGCGCGACCAGAACTGGCACCTGCCGTTCGAGCAGAAGCTGGCCGACGGCAGCTCGATCGAAGACCTCCCGCGCTACGAATTCGTCACCAACATCTACCAGGCCTTCGGGCTCTCGCTCATCGCCGTACTTTCGCAGGATGTGCCGCGCGTCCGATTTTTTCCCTCCTCGGCGCAGGCCGAAGAAGATGTCGCTGCTGCCAAGGCGGCCACAGAGGTCGCGGCACTAGTCGAGCGCAACAACCGCATCGGGAATCTCGTCGTGGACGAAGCGTTTCACCTGTGGACCGGCGGCAAGGTGGGCGCATATGTGCGCTTCGTCGTGGACGGGCAGCGGTTCGGCTTTCATCCCGAGACGGAGATCGCCGCGCGCGAGGTGAAGATCGGGAATGACGTATACGTGTGCCCCGAGTGCGGGGCGGAAACCGAGGTTTTAGCTGATAGGGGACACGTTGTAGGTAACGGAAGCAGTGACGTAGCACCGAGGTCCTCGTCGGCAATCTGGTCGCGCGACATGGAAGCCGAAAACAGCCAAAAGGATTCCGGCGCTTCAACGGCGTCGGGCTCCGAATCTATCCGCTACCCGGTATCATCTATACCCTGCTCTGAATGCGGGGCGCTGCTCACGGAAGAGAACTTCGTCGCGGCAGAGACCATAACCGTACCGGCGGCGCAAACCCGCCTGCGGGTACCCAACGGGCAGGAGGTCGTCACGATGGTCGGCGGGCTCGAATTGAAGACTCCGCCGTGGGCGAGCGAGATGGCCGAATATCCCTACCTGCAATGGAACATGGAGGTACACCTGGCGAGGTTGCGCGCGGCCTATCCGCACGCCGCCGATAAGATCGGCCCGCCCGTAGCCACCAGCATGCAGCAATACGAGCGGCTGGCGCGGCTGGCGCAGTCGCAGGGAGGTCCGCTCACCGAGGGCGGCGACTACAACAGCAATCTGGTCACGTTTCAGCGCACCTGGCTGCGCCCGTGGTCGTTTTTCGCGCTGGAGGACAAAACCCTGCGTGATGAGCTGCTGGAATTGTTCCCCGACGGCGCCTATGTGGCGTTCGCCGGAGACGCCTACTGCGAATCGCGCAACGAAAGTATGGACGACCACTGGCGCGTTCTGCACGCGCTTCCGGGCGACGGCTCGAGCAACCGCCCCGGCCTTGGCGATACGCTCATCAGCGTCCAAGAACGCTTCAACACGCTCTCGAATTTGCAGATGGAAACGTACGAGTACGGCATTCCGCCCATCTATGCCGATAGCGAGGTCCTCGATTTCGACGCGCTGCAAAGTCAGAACGCTGAGCCCGGCGCACACTATCCGGCGCGCGCCAAACCCGGGCAGTCGCTGGCCTCGGGGTTCTTTCAGCCCGCCCCCGCGCAAGTGCCGCCCGATCTCGCGCAACACGCCGCGAATCTGATGGGGCCGGTTTCGCAATTTCTTACCGGCGCGTTTCCGGCGCTCTTCGGCGGCGCGATGGCCAACACGGACACGGCGGCGGGCTATTCGATGGCGCGCGACCAGGCCCTTGGGCGCATCGGGCTGGTCTGGCGGCGGATGAAATTTTTCCACGCGGACGTAATGCTGCTGGCCGTGGACTGCTTCCGGAGAAACCGCCCACAGGACGTCGAAGTGACGTTGCTCGGTGCAGGCGCAGCTTTCGAATCGAAATGGATTCGGCTGGCCGACCTGAAGGGGAACCTCTTCAGCTACCCGGAAACGGACGAGCAATATCCGACGCTGTGGTCACAGCAGCGGGCCGTCCTGCTGCAATTGCTCACTAATCCCGACCCGCAGATTCAGGCCGTGCTGGGCCATCCGGAAAATATGGCGCTGCTCAAGCGGTTGATCGGGCTCGAGGAGTTTGTCATCCCGGACGAGGAGTCGCGCACCAAACAGTATCGCGAGATCGCTCAGCTCGTCTCCGAGGCTCCCGTCGTGGCGCGGAGCGACGACGCAGTGGGCGAAGACGGTGGTGTGGACTCGAATGGAGCGCCTCAGTCTTCAGCGCGGCACACCGCCGCCGTCGAGCTCGTCTTACCGAGCATCATGCCCGACGAATTTGCCGACAATCACTCCGTGGAGCTGGAGACTTGCATGCGGTGGTTCTCCTCCGACGCGGGCCAGGTGGCCAAGCTAGAAACTCCCGCCGGCTACGCCAACGTCCGCGCCCATGCGCTCTTCCACCGCGAGTACCTGCTGAGGCAACAGCGCCAGACGCAGCAAGCGAGCGCGCAGCAGGTGAACATCAAGCCTCAAATGGTACAGCCACGCACCTAGCGCCCAGCCGGGAATTGGAGAGCGTCCGTGCCGTTTGTCAAAGGCAGGTTCTACATGAATCCGGCCTACGGCCGCGCAGTGGAACGCGCTCGGAGCGCCGAGGGCAGTCCAGATCAGCCAGCCCAGCAAAGACCAGGCCCGCACTGGGTGACGATCGAAGGACACCATGTACTGATCGGCGAAGAGCAGGCCGGGCGTCCGCGCCGAACCGCGGGCGCGAGGATCGCTGCAACAGCCGAAAAGTACAGCGGCAGCACGGCCTGGGCCTTTGCCAAACGCAAGGACAATTTCGGCCCTGGCACGAACAAGTGCAATAAGTTTGTGCACGACGTCACCAAAGAGTCCGGCGCCGAGACGACAGTCATCGGCGTCGACGGCAAACCACGGCCTCCACTCGCCGCGGAATGGGCTGACCCGAATGTGGAAATCCCCGGCTGGAGAGTGCTCGGTCCAGACGAAGCGGCGGAGCCCGGCGATGTCGCCGCGTACAAGCTTCCTGGCGGTGGCACGCAGTACACGGGCCACTCTGGTATAGTGACGAACGTGGACGCGAACGGCACAGTTCATGCCATCGCAGCTCACAGGGATGTGGTCGGCCCAGATGAGAAATTCAATTCGACTCGCGAACGGTCGGTCACATATCGCAGATATCAGGGAGGCCACTGATGCTCATTCCGCGTCGCAACTACGGAGCGGCGGCGTTGCTGATCACGGCAGTGGTTGCAGTACGAGTCCTCGCGGGGAGCCCCCTCCCGGGACAGGGTGCACACGCGATGCCTATTGTGGTCGTGGCGGAGGTCGTGCACGGACGGATGACTTACACAGTTGACTCAAAGCCGGTTGCTCGGGATCTCCTAGACGCTATTGGGGTAGCTGGAGAGAAGCGGGGCTGGGATTGCCCGGTCATTGCTTTGGTGGATGTGCGCGCCCGGATTGATGAGATCGGCACGATAGACGGTGTCGCGGGAAAGGCGGGTTTCCAGAAGCCCGTTAGATTCTTTGTCTTCAACAAGGAGTCAGGCAAGATGAGCACCGTCGAGTTCGGGCCGTCGGTTCCCTTCACAACGAACCCGCCCATTGACTAACTTGATTCGATGAGCATTTCTTTTCTGGGTGTGCGACGCCTCACCCCAGGCGGGGGAGCTGCTGGGTCATGCAATGGATGGTGCCGAGGCCGAGGACGAGGTCGCGGCAATAGATGGGCACGATTTCGCGGTCGGGGAAAAGCCCGGCGAGAGTATTGAGGGCGACGCGGTCAGCGGGATCGTTGAAAATGGGTACAAGAACGATCTTGTTGGCGATGTAGAAATTGGCGTAACTGGCCGGCAAGAGCTGCCCTGCAAAGTAGACAGGCTTCGGCATGGGCAGGGTTTCCACGCGCAAGGGCCAGCCGTCCTGATCCTTCATCCCGCGCAGCAGCTGGAGATTTTCCTGGAGCGGCTCGTAATTGGGGCTGGCGGGGTTCTGTTCAACAACGGTTACCACCGTTCGCGAATCGACAAATCGCGCCAGATCGTCCACATGACCATGTGTGTCATCGCCGGCGATACCGCGCTTCAGCCACAGGACGTTCGTCGAGCCGAGATAGCGGCAAAAGATCTCTTCATAATCGTCCCTGGTGAATCCGGGATTGCGCGACTGCACGCTGCTGAGGAAGCACTCTTCTGTGGTGAGCAGAGTGCCGCAGCCGTTTACGTCAATGGCGCCACCCTCGAGGACGATGCGCCGCGCTTTGTGTTCCGGCAAAATCAGGGGAAGTTTGAGCTGGCGGTTGGCGAGTGCGGCAACGCGCACGTCCTTCTTGTAGTTGTGGTATTTGGCCCAGGCGTTGAAACTGAAATGGAGCAGGGCGAGCTCGCCAGTCTCGCGCGCCGTCACACCCATGGGACCCGAATCGCGCATCCAGCCGCGGTCGGTGGGAATGTGAAAAAAAGTGACGGCCTCCAGCGCGACTCCGGCCTTGGCCAGCAGTTTCCGCACGCGCGTTTCCGCAGCGCGGTTTTCGACTATCAGAAAGACACGCTCGACCGGCACCAAGTGGCGGACAATTTCCGCGAAGGCCCACGGAATCGGAGAAAACTTTCCGGGCCAATCGGTGAGCTCGTGCGGCCAGCTGAGCCAAGTGGCCTCGTGCGGCGCCCATTCGGCGGGCATGCGCAGGCGCGAGTCTAGCGGGAGGGAACCGGATTCTCCGGGCTTCATTTGCCGAGCCAGCGGTTGAGAATGGTTTGGTAGGCGTCCACGCGGCGGTCGCGAAGGAAGGGCCAGTTCCGCCGCGTTTCCTCGCTGCGGGCGGGGTCACATTCGACAACGAGCAGTTCTTCCTGGTCGTTCGACGCCTCGGCCACCACTTGCCCGAGGGGATCGGCCACGAACGAGTTTCCCCAGAACTCGATGCCCGGGTCGCCAACTGCGGGATTGCCCTCGAAGCCGACGCGGTTCGCCACGGCCACATACACGCCGTTGGCAATGGCGTGGCCACGCTGAATGGTGCGCCAGGCGTCGAGCTGCGCGGCGCCGAAGTCGGTCTTTTCTTTGGGATGCCAGCCGATGCTGGTGGGATAGAAAATCACCTGCGCTCCGCCAAGCGCCACGGCGCGCGCGCCCTCCGGATACCACTGGTCCCAGCAGATCTGCACGCCCACGCGCCCGTAGCGCGTGTCGAAATTCGGAAAGCCGAGATCGCCGGGAGTGAAATAGAATTTTTCATAGTAGAGCGGGTCGTCGGGAATATGCATCTTGCGGTATTTGCCGAGGAAGGTCCCGTCGGCGTCAATCACCGCGCAGGTGTTGTGATAAAGGCCTGCAGCGCGGCGCTCAAAAAGGGACGCAACGAGGACGACCTGGTTTTCGCGCGCGACTTTCGCGAGTTCATCGGTAGTCGGCCCCGGCACCGCCTCGGCCAGGTCAAACAGCGCCGCATCTTCCGTGCGGCAGAAGTATTCGCTGCGAAACAGCTCGTGCGTGCAGACGATCTGGGCGCCGCGGCGCGCCGCTTCGCGGATCTTGGCGGCCACTCGCGCCAGATTCTCCGCCGCGTCCTTCGTCGAGCGCATCTGCAGCAGGCCGATGACGATTTTCTCGCTCATCCGCGACATCCTATCATGCGCGAATGGCACTCGAAATGCATTCCTCTATTCGGAGACCACAACGGGAGCGACGAGACGCACTACATGAAGCAACTGCCGGGGCTGGAAGGGCTTGGTCATACAGATGGCAGCGCCCATCCGGTGACTCACCCAGTAGTCGGAGGGCCGGGCGGAGCGCGTAAATAGAATCACGGGCACGCGATCAAGGCGCTCGTCGCGCTTGAGCATGAGGCAGAAGTCCTGGCCTGGTATGTCTTCCGCTTCCATTTCCGCAATGAAAACAGCAGGAACGACCGTACGCAAGATTTCCAGCGCCTCTCCGGCGGTCGGTACTACCTTGACTTCATAGCCCTCGCGCTCGAGAGTTTGGCGCATGATTTTGGCGATGCGGTCATCGGACTCTACGCCCAGGACGAGGGGACTAAACGGCACGTCCGCCGCGGTCGCCGCATCATAGCCGCCGTTCCCCGGGGAAAACCGGGCGGGAAGGTTTCGCCCGTAGCTTCTCGGCTCCACCGCGGCAGACACGAATTGTACGGCCACGGCATAAGAACCACCGCGCCGCTCCGTGACGCGTACGATCTCGGCCGCTTGCCCGAGGTTTATTTCGGACGGGCTGTTTGAGTAAGGAAACGTGACGTCCACGCGCTGGCTCTTCGAGTAACGCGGGCGGTGGCTGAGAAAGAGCAGCCCGTCGCGAGACACGTCCAAAGTGGTGCACACCTCCTCGAGGCTCCCGAGGGAGTTGGGGACCCGGACAAAGACCGGCGCCGTGATGACGGCGCGTCTCCGGCGACGGCGTTCGGCTGATGCTTGCACGATGGGCGCTTGGGGCGAACTCCTGCGGGTCTGGATCCTGCCTCTGTAACACGCGGCTCGCTGATTCAGCCGCGTGGTGCTGGGGCGCGCGATTCGTCGCGCATCCCGAGATGGTTTCCGCAATTCCCCCGCAGAAAATCTTCGCAGATGGAGGCACAACGGGGAATAGTACGACGGCGCCCCGTTGCCCAAGTTCTTAACAGCACCTAGGCTTGCGACCGGGCCAGCACGACGTGGAGGGCAAAGCGCAAAACGCGCCGGAGGGGGCAGGGGCCGATCCGTCGCCGCCGCCAAAGCTTGCCCGCATTTGGCTCTGATTCACCGACTACTTTCTACGAGGTTTTCTTTATGGCACGAACATCCACGGTTACGCACCAGGCCCCCGTCGCTAATCACGCGACACAGACGAACACGGTCCAGCGAGGTTCTTCTGCTGAGCCAGGCCGAAGCGGCGGCACGCGCTCCGGACAGAACGCCGGCGCTGCGCATCGTTTTCTGAGCGACGATGAAATTCTGGGCCTGACGGTCGACAAGAGGCGAAATGTGAAGTCGGCCGAAGGTGACGTCAGTAGCGCGCAGCGCGAGTTCGATTTTGACGGTGCGCCAGATGCATCGGAGGACAGCTCGGTGGAGTCGTCGGCGGACCGCGCCTCGAAATCGAGCCGCCGCGTCGCTGACGTGAACGCGAATGCAGAACCGGAGCATCTGCGTGCCGCGTTTGACGCACATCCTGAGCTGCGCTGCGCCTGGCAGGAGGCAGAAGCGTATCGGCAGACGTTTCGGACGCCCGAGGAGGCGGAGGCTGCGACGGCGCTCCTGGCAGACCTCGACCACCTCGACGCATTGTTCTTCTCCCGCCGCCCGGAAGACCATGCGGAGCTCGCGCGCGTGATTGCTTCGCTCGATCCGGCGGCGTTCTCCTCGTTGGCACAGGCCATGAGTGGTTTGGCCACGGAGGCACACTGGCACAAAGAAAACGAAGCAAGCAGGCAGGGAAGCAAGGAAGCACGGAACCCTGGGGTCGGTTCGGACGCGATGGCCAGGCCAATGGGCGAGACGTCACGAAGCACGTTCGCCGGGCACGGCAGTGCCGTGCCTCTACAGCAAACCGATGCGGTTGGCGCTGAGCCGATGCCCTCGTCAGGGTTGCCCTCCCGCGAAGTGCAAACTAAAACTGAACAGCCAGATCCGGCCGCATCGCCAGGCCACACAGCAGCGCAAGCGGAATTCTTTCACGCCACGAACGCGGCGGCCGTGCAGAGCGTGCTGGATGCCATCGAGTCGCAGGTCGAACGGCTGCTGCCCGAGGGCGTGTCCAAAAGCGCTCGCAACCGAGTGGTCGGCGAAATCTATCGCGAACTCGACGCGACGCTGCAATCCAACCAACAGCTCGCCGCGCAATTGCGGGATGCCTTTCGCGCCGGCGGGCTCGACGCGAACCACCAGCGCGCCGTTGTTTCGCTCATAGCAGGCCGCGCGCGCCAGGCGTTGCCCGCGGTAGCCAAACGCGTGCTCAACGAATGGACGTCCACGGTAATTGCTGCGAGCCACGACCGGCGTGCCCGCCAGCGCGCTGCCGAGCGCCGGGTGGACATCGCTGGCTCCGGCGGTGCCGCCAATGACGGCCGCCGCTCGCTTACTCCTCGCGATATTGACTACGGACGCCTCTCCGACGCCGACATTTTGAATTTGTAGTCCTCGCCACCGGTCCGTAAAGGACACCCTGCCTTTGCTAGCCACCCGCCGTCGCGTTTCGTGCTATGGCGGGCAGGCCGGCCTTCGCCTACCACGACTCACCAAACATTCGTCACCACTCACGAATTTCACCGCAAAGGGGAAATGATCAATGGCACAGATGCAGAATGCGCAATCGGTTGCGCTGCAACTGGAAAAGGTCCGCGACAAGCTCCCGCTGCTTTACGAGCGGGACGACATCCTGCTTACCATGATCCAGCAGCGCGGCGACGTGGAACGCGTCAGCTCGCGGAACATGCGGCTTCCACTGCAAATCCGTCCGGGGGGCAAAGCCGGCCTCGCCAACATGGACGGCGGCGATCTGGGCCGCGGCTCGGGCACGATTTACGACGTGGCGCAGGTCACTCCGGTGTTCTTCCGCCACGCCGTGGAAATCACCAAGCTGGTCGAGTACGCGTCGAATGCTCCCGAGAAGGCCATCGAGAACGCCGCCAAACGCGAAGTGAAAAACGCCATGGCGCAGTTCCGCGCCTTCCTGGACAAGCTGATGCAAACCAACGGCAACGGCGTGCTGGGCACCATCAGCTCCATCAGCACCAGCGGGCTACCCACGGGAGTGGCCGCGCAGTTCACCATGGCCAAGCCGCCTGGCGCGCAGCTGTTCTATTACAACCAGACCGTACAAGTGTACGACCCAACGCTCACTACCAACCGCGGTTCGGCTAATGTCCTGCTCGTGGATCCGTTCAACGCGCTCATTCAGGTGGACGCTTTGCCCACCGGCACGAGCCCCAACGACTTGATCGTCCACGACGGGCTGACGGGGTCGTCTCCCGTGTCGCTGTTCGGCATCCTGTATCATCAGTCGAACGCGACCACAGGCACGTGGCTCAACCTGAACCGCGCCACCTATCCGGTCGAACTGGCGACGCCGCGCGTCAACGGCAATAACTCCGCACTCACGCCGGGTGTGGTGCGCTTAGCGATCAACAAGGTGAGGAAATCGCTGGGCACGAACCAAGTGGGCAAACTCATCGCCTACACATCGCTCGAGCAGGAGCACCAATGGGAGCAGCTTGGCGTCACTATCTCGCAAATCATCAAGGAAGGAGCGGGAGGCCGCGCTAGCGACCTCGACCTGCTCTTCACCGGCGAGAAAACCATGGCGGGCGTGCCCATCAAGTCGAGTATCAATGCGAATCAGTCGCGCGTGGATTTCCTCGATCTGTCGCACTGGGGACGCGCCGTAATGCAGGACATTGACTTCTACGATGTCGGGGGGCAGACCGTGTTCCCGATTTACGGTGCCAGCGGCGGCCTCGCGGCGGCCTACATCTTCTACTTCGTCACCGGCTTCCAGGTGTGGAACGAGTCACCGCGCTCCGGCGCCTACATTGACAACTTGGCGATCCCGACGGGGTACTAACCCCGTAATCGGTGATTGGTGAGTAGTGATTAGTGATTCGCAGATCGCAACTCGCCGGTCATGAATCTATGAGGCCGGTTTTTCCGTCGGAGCACGGCACGCCGTGCCCGCCGGTGTTCGGTCGCCAGCGCCGACCGGGGCACAGCAATGCTGTGCCCCTACGGTGCCACTTCACGTCCACGCCACGAACGCGGGGGCGCGGCCACGAGCTGGCCGCTCATCGCAGCGCAGCCCGAGGGCTCCTCGATACGGCCCGGCGGAAGCCTCGCCCCTGCGACCCGTTCCAAAAACGAAAAGGGCGGCTAACGTACCGGCCGCCCCGAAATATTCGCTCGCTGTTCTGCGGTTCCGATTCCGCTGGGGCTTACTTTTGCCTCTGGTACTTAAACTCGATCTTCGTGAAGTTGAGCGTCAGGGTTTCCGTCGGGCGGTCTCCGCCACTGGACTTCTGATCCGACGCGATAACCACATCGTGGAGCAGATATTGCTGGCCGTTGAGTTCGACCTCAGCGGTAGAAAAATGTTTGCCTGAGGCGCAGGCTTGCGTTAGCAGCGGAGACGCTTTGTCTATTACTTTCATGATGACAAAGGGCTTGTGCTGGCGCTTTCCGGCAGGCATCTCCGAAGTGGTCGTCGCTTTTCCTGCGCCGGCTCCAGCCGTAGCTGAGGCAGCGGTCTGGGTGCCGCCTGCCTTCCGCACTGCGAGTTCTGACACAGACGGCGCCGAAGCCTCCCGATCCGCCATCGCGTCGCCGTTCAAATCGCCGGAAACCACCTGCTTGATTTCAATCCAGTTGATGTGCGCGGGATCCTTCGACTCGCCGTCAATACCTTCGATCCTCAGGAACGCATCGAAGGCGCTGTGAGTCCATAGAGTTGCGGGGCCGAAGAGAAACAGGGTCCCAACGCCAATCAACAACAGGCCAAGACGACCAAACGATAAACGACCCATCATTCACCTCCTAAAAACGATAGTGGCGTCATTCTCGTACAAATTTCACACATCGCAAGCCCATACGGATCCGAGTGATACGTGAAATACACTCGAACGAGCACTATTTCGTGTACTCGATCTTCTGGTAGTTAAACGTGATCGTCTCCACGGCCTTTGCAGTCCGGGCGTCTGACGCCATGTCGTTGTGCCGCTGGATCACTGTGATCAGCACGTCGGTCAGCTTATAGCGCGCCGTCTTGCCTTCTTTCGCGGAGTGCCCGAGATCCACTTCCATTGCGGGAATCAAAGTATGGTGGGCCATCAGCTCTTGTAGTTTCGGCGAACTTTGGTCCATGTCCCGGGTGATAACGAGCGGCTTGTGCTGGCGCTTGCCGCTAACCATACCTGTCGACGCGTCGCGCGGGGAAGTGATACTGCTGGACGCTACCTGGGTGTTCGACGTGGAAACCTTTCCTGCGCCACCACCTCCGCGCGAATTCGACTTGCTCATGGCGCCGGCAGTCCAATCATCGTGCCCAGTCTTATTGCCGGACGAGTCGGCTGCAGCGTCCCCATCCAGATCGGCTGCCACCACCGATACGAACGGGATCCAGTTCATGTGCGCGGGATCCTTGGATTCGCCGTAGAGCTCTCCCTCATTGGGCGTCACGAGGCGAAAATAGCCCCCGTTCTGCGCTCGCGCAACGCCAGCCCCGAAAATCAGCACCGTCGCGGTTGCCAGTAACGCAAACCCTCGCACCACCGCCCTCGCCGATTTGGTCATGGAAGCCTCCGTGAAGAGACGTTGGCCTATTTTCCTATTCCTGCCCCGCAGCGCAAGCCCATTGTGATCCGGGTGATACGAGAAACGCACGAGGCGCCGGCCGTAGTGCAGGAGCGCGTAACGCGCGCGGGCGGGGTCAACCGCTACGGCGAGCCGAACTTCCGCGTAGTATGGGGCGGGTCGCGCCTGGCGTGGATCGGCGGGCGCTGGACGGACCGTGATGCGCACGGAAACGTGACGCGCGAGACGGTTGAGCTGCGCCGTGTCCCGAAATACTTGCCGCTCGATCGCTGGCACCTCGAGCGATGGCTGCCGCCCGAGGCCTACGGCTCGCCCGACGAGTGGTACGAGACGACGGTAGAGACCGAAAACGGCATCCGCATTCCCGCCCTCGGGCCGTACCCCTCGCGCGGTGAATATGAGCACTGCTTTACGCTCCAGGGCCCGCGGGGCGAGTTTCTACCTCTCACGCCAACGGCATGCGGTTGGGTCGTGCGCGCGATTGATTGGGCACGCCATCAGCCGCTCCTGGCCGGGCATGCTGCCCTCGCCGCCCGCGAGGAGCGCCGCGTCCGTAACTACGACCTTTCGATTGATGAAATCCTCAGCGACTAGTAGCGAGTGATCTGTGACTCGTACCCCGCGACTGCCAAGGTTTCAACGTAACGCCGCCGTCTTTAGCGCGGAACGAGCTCAACCCCACAATTCTGTCTCGCACCCTTTGTACGCACCGCAGTGGGTGCGGTACCCGAAAGACCCCGGGGGGCACAGCGGAATCTAGCCACTCGCCACTAGCCACTTCTTTCTTCGAAAGGACACTTCCTTGCACACAGCGACCTCCGCGTCACCACAAAATCAGACACCTCGCCAGGCGCCTGCAGTACTGGCCGGCGGGCGGCGCGACATTCTGCTGGAGACGCGCCCGACGGCTGACACCGCTGCGACCGTCGCGATTGCCTCGATCTCTGACCAGGATTGGTACATCTCGCGCACGCACGGTGTCTATCACATTCCCGCGTGTCCGAAAACGGCGTCCGATCCCCCAGGCTCCCCTAGCCGGGGAGCTGAGGGCGCAGTTTCGTACGCGCTGCTGCTGATCACGGCGCGCGGCGATGCGATTGATCTTGGCGATAACCGCCGGTTCCCGTTCACCATATCCGCGCGGGAAATCGCCGAAGACCTCCTCCAGGACCTGCACGACCACGGCGTGTTTATTTGCGCCGGCCCGCGGCCCACGGCTGAAGAACTCGCTGCGGCCACGTCCCGTCGCGACGCCTACTATCACCGCCTGATCGCCGAGGGAGACACCCTGTGGGCGCGGGGCCATTCCTTTCGCGAAATTTCCGACATGCACCGGCGCGCAGCCATCGCGCTCGGCATTGAGCGGGAGTGGGCTTACGTTCCGATCCGCCTCGCCGATTGCCCGGCCTGCGGTGAGAAGGTGAAGGCGGGCGTTGCGGTGTGCAAACACTGCGGGGCGATCCTCGACGCCGAGAAGGCCTCTCGGCACGGCCTGGGAACGAAAAAGTAAGCTGATTCTGGCTTACAATTCTCGGCCAGAAAGTCCCGGCAGCACTTAGGCGAAGAAATTGGCTCCACGCTGCCTGTTCGGATTCCTAAGACGGCGTCTTACATCGCCGGAGAAGGGAAGACCATGAGAACGATTTTCCTGTCGCCCATTTCGAACCTGAAAGCGCACCCTTGGACGAAAAGCTCCAGAAGCGCCGCGCGCAAGCTGCTTCAAAGGCTCGCTGCCGCTGGGCTTTGGATTGGAGTGGCAGCGTCGCTGGTGCCGCCCGCGGCCCACGCCCAAGGCTCGCGCAAGGACGACATTGTCTTTGGGCCCAGCGGGCATCCTGTCGCGGGCGCCACCGTGCGCGTTTGTCAAGCTACCGCTACCGGCACACCCTGCGCACCCCTCGCGACGATCTACACCGACGCCACGCTGACGGTGTCCGCTACCAATCCTCTCCAGACCGATGGCATCGGCAATTATCACTTCTACGCACCCGCTGGCCGCTACTTTTTGCAAATCACCGGAACGGGCATCACCGGCACGCTGAACTATCCCGACGTGATTCTTCCTCCGGATGTTTCGTCCTCGGGCTCGGGCAACGATATTTCCGCGTTCGGACTAACGCTGGGCGGCAACCTGAGCGTGGCCGGAAACGCCTCGGTCGGCGGCGCGCTCACGGCCGGAACTCTCGCTCCGTCCGCTCTTGCCGTAAGCGGCAGCGCGAGCATCGGCGGGCCCCGACCGTATATTGACGTAACAGCGGCGCCCTATGGGGCCAAAGGCGACGGCGCGACCAACGATACCGCCGCGATCACGGCCGCCATTAACGCGGCGTGCAACGCCACGGGTACGGGCGGAGCAACTCCGTCGGTCATCTTCCCACCGGGTACCTACGTTCTGGCGCAGCCGCAAAATCCCTCCACGTCGGCCGTACTGCCGTCCTGTGGTGGGCTACACCTTTTAGGGATGGGAGCGCGCGTCGGCTCTGGCGCACAATTCTCGCAGGCGCCTAACGCTGAGCTGATCGTGAACATACCGGGCTCCAACCCCAACGGAATGCCGGCTTTCGAATTCGACTATCCTAACAACGGCACGACAATCGAGAACCTCACCATTCAGGGTTATAACCGCGCCATCGGCACTAACGGCGCATCGTACACCACGCTAAAGAACGTCGCGCTCTCCGTGGGCTCGACGGGGTTAGCCGACAACACACCGCTGAAAATCACCAACCAGATCTGGTTCTGGTACAAAGGCGGCTCGATTCAGACCACCAATAGTGCCACGCTCCCCACCGTCCTCCTTACCGGCGAGGCGACGGCCAGCGGCTACCCGGGCACTGTCATTCTCGAATTTAGCGACCTCATCATGGTGGGGGGACCAGTACATTACAGCCAGCGGGCGAACGAGTCACAGGCTCCTCCGGGCAACTGGATTTTCCACAACATCACGCGCGAGGCTTCTGCGACAGATTTTCTGTATATCACCAACGACACTGGAAATCCGGGCGGCACGGCCCTTCCCTTGGTAACCCAAATCACTTTCGATCATGTGGGCGATTCGGATTCGACGGGCGGCAGCACACCAGCGATGATCAACCTCAATTCTTCAGGCACCGTGCTCAGCGGCGTGGTCATGAACCACGTATATGCAGGAATTAACGGCCCGGCCATACGTATCACTGCAGGAAGCCTCAACACGGCCTCCATTACGAGCTGCCAGATTGTTTGTGTGGATCGAGTCGTGGACGGATCGAATAATCCCATCAGCGGGGCCACGATTCAGAACACGAACGGCACGGACTTCTTTGCCAGCGCCTCGGACGCCGGAAGCCTGTCGAGCGACGGCGCCAATACAAACCCGCTGGCGGCAGGCCTCGGTCTATACGGCCCACCGGCCCGCTTCACGCCCTCCGGCACCAACTTCTCAACTGTGGCGATCAATCCCTCGCAGGGCTTCCTGTTTAACGGGGGCTCGGGCTTCGGCTACGGCGCATCGTTCAAGCCGGGAGCCAACGCGGGTTCGATTGATGTAAACTTCGCGACTGCCTTTCCGCCTACCAGCGTAACCGGCACGGCGACAACGGGCGGTACGCTTGCCGCCGGAACCTACTACTATTTCGTCGCTCCGGCGCTCGTGAACGGCTCTTGCTCAAGTATGAGCGCGCCTTCCCTGGCCTCCAATGGCGTGGTCGTGAGTACTCCGAACAACGCTGTGAGCCTCAGCTGGACCCTCCCGCCGTATTCGCCGACGGCCACTGTCTACGGATACTGCGTACTGCGGTCCACCAGTCCCTCCGCCGGAGCTGCCTGGAATCCCGCCGGGCAATACTACGGCGCCTACGTGAGCGGTGCGGGCACCGCGGGCTACACAGACACCGGATTCACTAGCTGCTGCACGGGCCCCGGTGTGTACGCCGTCTATCCCTCCTACGCTGCTTCGCACCGCTTCACGCCCACGTCGCTGGGCCTCAACACCACAAATCCGCAATTCAATCTCGACGTCAACGGCAGCGCGGCTGTCAATTCGCTCAACGGCGTGCAGAAGGCGGAGCGCTTCTCGGGCTCCGATGCCGCCGCACAGGTTAATGCGTGCTTGGCGATTGCCAGCACTACGTCCGGCGTTTGCGATGCGCGGGGCCTAACCGGGTCGCTCAGCGGCTCGACGCACATCACCATCCCAGCCACCACGATATTGCTGTGGGGCAACGCCCAGCTCACCATTTCCGATAGCACCACGAATGACGCCGTGGAACTTGGCGGCGACGGCGCCAGCATCTACGGCGATCAGGGGGCCGGTCCCGGACTGGTGTCGCGCCCGGATAACGGCGGCTACATCGCCTGCGGAACTACGGGATGCACGACCATCAGGAACCCGAACGCCGCCACGGGCAACATCGAGTGGAACAATATCGAGCGGATGTCTCTGCTGGCTACCGGCGCAGGCTCGAAGGTCATTGACCTTACCAGCATCGGCCACGCCCACGTCGAGGATAATCGGCTCCTCCTCGGCACCGGCGGCGGCTCCTACGGAATTTACGGCAATACCTCGACGGGAAATCACGACAGCACGAACAACCTCATCAAACACAATGAAATCAACAACCAGTCGCAGAACGACATCTGCCTATACGAAGCGGGTGTCTTCAACATCAACCAGCTCGAGATCAACGTCTGCTACCTGTCCTCGCAGAATACCGGCCAGGAGGGCTACGTCTTTGCCAAGGACTCGAACGGAAACTATCCGAACAACGTGCAGCTTTACGGAAATGACTGCGAGCAGGGAGGCTCGTCCGTTTCCTATGGTGTGTACTGCTATGACGTGCAGGGAGCGCAGAACGTCACGTTCGGTCCGAACAACCGCTGCGAGCACGTCTACGCATGCACGCGCTTCCCGACGGATGGGAGCGCCGTCGGCATCCACGTGATTGACCCGTATCTATCGCTCTCCAATAGCATTCAGCTCGCGCCGAATGAACCTGCGGCAGCGATGGACGCCGTAGACAACAACGGCCACAACTGGCTCCCCTCCATGCACTTCGGGTTCAACGATTTGGCAGGACCGAATCTGCTCGGCAACGCGGGTTTCGAAGGCTGGCAGAACTCGACAACACTCTACTATTGGGGCGGAGTGAGCGGCACGAACATCAACCAAGCGGGCACAAACATTTACGCGCAGCACGCAGTTGGCACATCCCCCGCCGACTCCACGACCCAAGGTTCGTATAACTTGGCCATCGGCGACAACGCCACGGCGGGGCTGGGCATCAACTCCGGCTGCATCCAGGTGGATGCCACGATGGAATACACGCTGGCGTTCCGCATCGCCGCCGCTTCGACGGGCATCAACTTCCGCCCGGGTGTTCGCTTCTACTACGACGCCAACTGCACGGAGGCGGACAAAATCACGAGCATCGCCACCAACGCCCGCGTGCTTTCCCCGGCGAATTATGCCGGTCAATCAGCGCTGCTCGGCACGGGATCCAACCCGAATTGGCAGAGCACCAACGCCTCGCTTACGTATAACAACGGCATCACCTGCAACTGCAACGTCACCGGTTTCGACTGGCAAGCGGCGTCCGCAAACACCTGGACGCCCACGCGCAACTACGCCATCACCTTCCGCGTGCCGAACGCCTATTCTGACTCGACGAAGGTTGCCCACTCGATGCGCGTTTTCATTCTGGAAAACACGGCCGCCAATCCCAATGTCATCTACGTGGACGACGTGGTGCTCAGCCAAGGAGCGGTCAGCCAGAATGTTCCTTTGCCGGCCTCGCTCGCCGATAGCGGTAGCCCCACTGTCTATGGAAACTTGGCCGTCAGCGGAAACCTCTCTGACCCGAACTTCGCGGCGCACGGTGTTTTGCTCGGCGAGGGAAGCAGCGCGGTAACAACGGCCACGCCCACGGGGAATTCACAATGCTTGATGTCGGCGCCGTCGAGTTACTCGACGACCGATCCGAGCTTCCAGACGTGTCCCGGCGCGAGTGGCGTGGTGACGTCCGTCTCGGGAGACGGCGTGCTAATCAGCAACAGCGGCTCGACCGGAACGGTGACGCTCAGCCTCGGAAGCGCCGCGGCGCACAAGTGGTGGGGAAATGCAACTGGGTCGAGCGGCACACCGAGCTATAGCTCCATCGGCACAGCCGACTTGCCTGGCTCCGGCGCGACTACGGTGAATGGCACAGCATGCACGCTCGGTTCGAGCTGCAACCTCGGCAAGTTGAATGACACAAACGGAAACGCTTCCGTGCAGACGACTACCACAGTTAGCGCTGTGGACTATCTGAACGTGACGAACGCCTCGACGGGAAATCCAGCGACCGTGGCCGCGGGCGCCGCGGGCGAGGATACGAACGTCAACGTGAACCTTACTTCGAAGGGAAGCGGCAAGGTGCAGGCCAACGGCAGTCCCGTCGTCACCGGACCGTTCTCTTCCACCAACGCCGACATCGCTTCGTTTAACGGCACGGCGGGAAACGTGATCCAGGACTCCGGCGTGCCCGCGCCAGCGCTCGCTGTCTACTACGCCCAAGGCGGCACTGGTGGAACGTCGCAAGGCGCCGCATCCGCCAACGCCATTGAGGTAGCCGCTTTCACCCTGGCTGGAGCCTTGCAGTTCTCGAAAATGGTCATCTACATACAGACCAGCGACGCTTCCAACCTGTATAGCTGGGCGATCACGGATATGTCCGGCAACGCCAAATGCCATATGAGCGCCGCCGTGAGCATTTCGGCCACCGGCATCAATACGCAGTCCTGCGCAGAGGGCACTGTCACGCTCCCGGCCGGAACCTACTGTTTTGCCTTTACGGGCAACTCAACGACCGCGAAAATCGGGGTGGACTCCAACAGTGCGCCTATGCTGTTTGCGAATCCGCCTACGTCCAGTTCGACGAGCGGCAGCGGCGTCATGTCCTTTGCGATCTCAATTCCAAGTAAAGCGCCGACAGCCAACAGTTGGGGCCGGCCATTCCTCGTACTGTACTGATGCATCTGTCGCCGACTCATCGGGCGCAGTTCATGCCGTGCTGCGCTGAAGCACGCTCGGGAGCAACACGCGATTTGCAACAGTAGTCCAGATATGCCGCGCCCAGTGCAAGAAGTCACACCATGCGGAGCACTTTCATGGACCTGCGCATCTGGATTAAAGGAATTGCGGCTGCGGCGATCTCAGGCGGCGCGAACGGCATCGTCACGGGCTTCGCCGCCATCGGCATTGACCCAAATCATTTCAACCTGCAGGCGGGACTGGCCCACACGCTGGCCATCGGCGGCACGAGCGCGGCCATCAGCGCCGTACTGGGCGTTGCGCTCTACTTGCGCCAGTCGCCGATTCCGAGTGATTAGTGAGTGGTGACTCGTGACTTGGGACCCGTAACTCGTGAGCCAAGTGCCACGGCGCGAGCCGCATCATCCCCGACACAACGAGTCAAGTATGAAGGCGCTACACCGCGCCGATCACAGGTCGTCACGCACAAGACGCATCCTCGCGTTGATCTTGTCCTCGCCCCATTTCCATGCACTTCGGAGGCTTCCATGCCCGTCGTTCCTACCACCGCCTACACGCCCGCCTCGGACGCGCTGAATCTGGCGCGGGCCCTGCTCAACGATTCCGCCGGCGCCGTTTTCACCGACACTCTGCTCTTGCCGCTGCTGAACTCCGCCTATCGCGGCCTGCAACGCGAACTGGCTGAAAACGGCGTGAGCGTGCTTGCCGAACAGCAGGATCTCAATCTCACGACCGATCCGGTGAGCGGCGTCACGCCCGTGGAAATCAGCGATGTCTCGAGCCCCCAGCTTTCCGCTGATTGCCTAGCGCCGCACATGCTGTGGGAACGCGCCACGGCCAACACCACCGACGTTTTCGTACCCATGGAAAAATTCACTTCGGGCGGCGGTATGCTCAACCTCCAGCCGTCGAGCTATCTGCGTCTGTGGGAATGGCGCGAGGACAAGATCAATCTGATCGGGGCCACACAGGCCATTACCGTGCGCATCCGTTACGAGAAGGTTCTTCCGGTGATCACTCTGGGTACGGATCCTTTGCAGATTCGCTCCGCCACGGACCCGCTCGCCTTCGCCACCGCGGCCGTGGCCGCGCGTTCGCGGGGCGCGCGAGCGCTGGCGCAAGACTTGCTCAGCACAGCGCAGATGGCCACGGAAAAGTTGATCGCGCGCTATGTGCGGCCGGAACAGACTCGGGGACGCCGCCGCCTGCCTTACGGATATCGCCGCCGCATCGTCTATTTGTGAGGTTGGCCGAAAGGAATGCGCTCTGCGCACAGAGCAAAAGCAGATTTCTCGCCTGCCGCAGCAGGCTCGGAATGACAACAGAAGGACCCTAGTTTCGCAGCGGTCCATTGCCGCGTCAGTGCGCCGTAACGGTGAGCATAACCTCCAGTGAGCGCGACGCGCCCAGCGGATTGCCCTGCGCGTCGAGCGCATTGCCCTGGATATACATGTCGGTAGTGCCCGCCGACGTGGCGGATGTCGGCTTGGCGGCTCCGTGATGGCACCCGGCGGCAATCATCAGGGCGGCCACTGTGGCGCATGCGAATGCAAGCCTGACGCGCCGGTGCTGGCGCCGGCGTCCATGCTGCACGTCTGACCCCGCGACCCACCACAGGCCGGCGAAAGCCGCCAGGATGCCAAGCCCCAGGGAAATTGCAAATACCCACAGGGCAGGGGGGCGACTGCGGTACGGAATACTCGCTGGAGCCACTGGCCAGCGCGTGCCGGGGTCGAGCCCGACGAGCGCAGAAGGACTCATCTGCGGCCCGTAGCCCGAACAACCGCCCGTGGGCACGGGCGCCACGCTCGTGGCCGAAGAGGTCACAAACTTGATGCTGAAGGACGTCGGCGTTCCGGCGGTGAGCGTGGCTGGGCAGGGAGTAATCTGGCAGCTCGTATTGGTGGGCAGATTGATGGGGCAAACGAAGGTCACCTGCTCGCCGTTCAGGCCGAGCACGCTATCGGGCTTGACCTGCGCGTTGAATGTCCCCGTGCCGCCGGCTGGAACCGTAATTTCCAGCGGCTGGCCGGCGGTCAGCGCGAGGCTGTAGTCGTC
>Ga0187780_10000059_pt1 | contig 83062 bp, 80 predicted proteins | sample 1015_Q2_SP10_20__FD_132429 | JGI IMG/M metagenome (GOLD analysis project Ga0187780, IMG submission 132429) | Tropical peat soil microbial communities from peatlands in Department of Meta, Colombia - 1015_Q2_SP10_20_MG | ecosystem: Environmental > Terrestrial > Soil > Wetlands > Peat | place...
CAGACCTACAACCGGATTCGGCCCCACAGCGCCCTGGGCTATCGTCCGCCGGCACCGGAAGCCATCGCGCCACGGTGCGCGTGAGTCACATTGCAAGTGGTACAACTACAGGGGGCAGGTCAGCGCTGGTGCGCTAAGACGGTCGGAGCGGGAGACTGGCGCAGGCCGGCCGGTTGCGTCAGTTCTCTCGGATGTGAGGAGAAGAAAAGAACTTGGCAACGCAGATCAATCAGTTGGGATCGATGATGGCGGCGGATATCGTGGCCTGGGGGACGGCCGTGATCGGAATCGCCCTTATGGCGTCGGCCGTTATCTGGGTGTTGCGGCTTCTTAGGAGCTGAGAACTGGCCAGCCCTGGTCGGCAAAACTGTAGTAGCGGTCCCCGCCAAGGACGAGGTGATCGAGGAGCGTGATCCCCAGCAGTTCGGCGCCCTGCCGTAATCGTTGGGTCAACACCCGATCCTCGGAGCTGGGCGTAGGATCACACGACGGATGGTTGTGGGCGCAGATGAACGCGGCCGCGTTCATGAGGATTAAGGGTTTAAAAACCTCGCGGGGATGTACGATCGTCAAGGTCAAGGAGCCGATCGAGACGATGTTGATGCCGATAATGTGATGCTTAGCGTCCAAGCCGCAGACGAGAAACTGTTCGCGACCGAGGCCCTCAAAACAGGGCCGAAGCAGAGCCGCGGCCACAGTGGATGTCTGGATCGGTGCAGAGGATGCGGAGCCCGATGTCTCGCACACGAGCGCGATCCGAAAGCGAGGCACACGATACGGTAACGGACGTTTGTGCGTGACGGCCCGCCGTCTCTGGTTTTCTTCCATCTGATTTCCTCCTTATAAATGTTGCCCCACCCCGCACGAACGACAGGGGTGGGGCACAGAGGAGGAAGATGCGGGCAGAGGCGCTTTCGCAGCGGGCAGGCCTGAACGGGCGGAGGCCCGCAGGGAGGGAACCGGAATGGCGTGACGGCTGCTCCTCAGCGATGGCCCACCACCGCTGGGGGCTCAGGCTTCAAACCATGCCGGCGTGTACGCGGGCTCATCTGGGCGGTAGGGGGGTCGTAAGACTTCCCCGGTTCTCGCTACATGTATTGAATATAGTGATGGAATATTTTTTGGAGAATCATGAGCAAACTTTTGACAATGGCTGAGGCATCGGAGTATCTAGGCATTTCCAAATTGACTCTCTACGGCTGGGTATCTGCACGGAAGGTAGGTTTCGTCAAGGTTGGGCGTCTCGTGAGATTCAAGCAGGAACACCTCGACAGGTGGATTGACCAACATACGGTCAAGGCGCGGCGAGAGACGCAGGAGCTTCAGGAAGGCGCTCAAAGCATGGATCCGAGCGGCGCAGAGAGCAGGAGGGAAGAAAGTTGGGACTGACCAAACGACCTGACAGCTACTATGTCGAGTTCCGCGTGATTGACAGTGAGGACGGGAAGTCTTTGGTATTGGCAGGCGGAGTACCAGGGGCAAGAAAGAAACGGTGGAAAGTCGGCTGTCTCAACAAGACCATTGCCAGAGAGATGGAATCAGTCATCAGGACTCGTCTTCTACTCGGACAGGAGAAGAGTGAACAGGCAAAACCTGTCCTCTTCAAAGATTGGGCAAAGATCTACCTAGAACTCGAAGAAGTCAAAACACTCCGGTCCTTCGTAGGTCGGTCCCATAGTGTTGAGACTCACCTTGTTCCGTTCTTTGGTGGCAAACTGTTGAGTGAGGTCAGGCCACAGGACATCGAAGCGTTCAGAGCACAGCGGAAGAAGGCGAATGGGAAACCAGCCAGCATTCAAACAATCAACCACGACCATGTTGCACTGAAGCACTGTCTCAACGTTGCAATCCGAAGAGGACTACTCCAGAGTAATCCGGCTTCCAGGGTCCCGATGCCCAACGCGAACAATGAACGAGATAGGGTATTGAGTGACGAGGAGTGGTCAAAGTTGTATCAGAAAGCTAAGCCACACATAAGGCCAGTCTTGCTGACTACATACCAGTTGGGGCAGCGGTTCAGTGAAATCGTTGGCCTCACGTGGGACCGTGTGGACGTGAAACGAGGATTCATTGCTCTACGAACACTGGATACAAAGACCAAGACCGCCAGACAGGTACCTATGACTCCTGACGTGAGGCTCACCTTGCAGAGGCTCGCCAAGGTGCGGAGTCTCGCTACCAAATATGTGTTCACCTATAAAGGGCAACCACTGAAGCGGATTAGTCGTTCATTTAAGACTGCGTTGAAAAATGCTGGTATCATGGATTTTCGATTCCATGACTTGCGGCACTGTGCGTCAACCAACCTGCGACGGGCAGGGATGGACACGGCGACGGCCATGAAGATCGTGGGGCATAAATCAGAGAAAATGTGGAAGCGGTATAACGCCATTGAAGAGCGAGACTTGACGCAAGCCGCTCTAAAGGTTCACAAATATCTCCACGAGAACACTCCGGGAACACTAAGCGAATCTACAGCAGAGTACTCGGAAAGTAAGTAGTTGAAATATAAGGCTGCGCCCGTAGCTCAGTTGGATAGAGCATCAGCCTTCTAAGCTGAGGGTCGCTGGTTCGATTCCAGCCGGGCGCACCAATTGGTTAGCCATTCATGCACTGGTTGATCCGTTCGCCTCGTCTCGCGATTCTTGCCGCTGTTTTATTGGTGGTGTACACGCTCGTCGGGTTTTTTCTCCTTCCGTATATTATCAAGACCCAAGTCATTCCCATTCTGGCCGAGCAACTTCACCGTCCCGTTTCGGTCGCGGATGTTGAAGTGAATCCCTTTACACTGTCCCTTCGGGTGACCGGATTCGATATCCGCGAAGTAGATCAAACTCCGGTGATCGGGTTCGAGGAGTTTTTCATCAATCTCCAGGCGATCTCTCTCATTCGTCGGGCCTATGTCTTCGACTCGATTCGGCTTGTGCTCCCCTTTGTCTCGGCCAGAGTGTCGAAAGCAGGGCAGTTGAACCTTCTTGCTCTGGCACCGCCTCACAATGAGCCCCAAGCGGCTACTCCACCGCAGGAGGAGAAGGCACCATCTCCAATCCCTGCCATCGAGATACGGGAGTTCGAGATCACGCAAGGTGTGGTCGAGTACAGAGATGACTCAAAGCCAAAGCCTTTTGCACTCGATATCGTCCCGATCCACATCGCGCTCAAAAACTTTTATACAAAGCCGGGCGGTGAAAATTCGTACGCCTTTACTGCGGAACTGGGCAAAGGTGAGACCCTCGCATGGGAAGGAACCATTTCCCTTGAGCCGGTTCGATCATCCGGAAAGTTTGTCTTGTCGGGGGTGAAACTGCCCAGCCTCTGGAAGTACATGCAGGACCGTTTTCGGTTCACCATTGCCGACGGCATGTTGACAGCCGATGCCGCGTATAACCTCGATACCGGTGCCGATCCGCTGCTCGTACAGATTACACAGGCAAGCACGCAGGTAGAAAATTTGAAGATCACCGAAGAGGGTGGGCTCGATCCCGTGATTGTGATTCCGACGGTGAAGGTCGAGGGTGTGGAGCTCGATTTGGCAAAGCGGGACATCACAGTGGCGAACGTTGCGGTCGAACAGGCTTCCTGGACGGCGTGGCTGAATCCGGATGGAAAGGTCAATTATCAGCAGTTGTTCGCGCCGGTCCCCTCACAGGCCGCCGCTCCAGTCGCCAGCGCCGCATCCCCGCAGAAAGAAGAGAAGCCATGGTCGGTCTTTCTCAAACAGATCGGCCTCGAGGATCATACCGTCGATTTCGAAGATCGATCGCTTCAAACCCCCGCACACATCCGAATTGCTTCTCTTACAGCGGATACGCATGACGTCCATATTCCCCTGAAGGATCCGCTTCCTCTGTCCGTCGCGATGCAGATCAATGACACGGGCCAGATCCGCGTAACCGGATCGGTTTCACCAAACCCTTTTCAGGCTGACTTGACCTTGGGCTTAAAAGAGATCGCGATCAGGCCGTTTCAACCGTACTTCGAGAAATCGGCCAGAATTGATGTGTTGTCCGGTGCCGTGAACGTGGATGGTCAGCTGCACCTCGCGGTTCACCATCCCCGTGGTCCGTTCCTGTCCTATCAGGGGAATGCCAACTTGACGGATCTGTCCATCGCAGGACGGGATCAGGATGATGAAGTAGCCTCGATGAAACGATTCTCCCTGAACACCATCCGTCTGACCGTCGAGCCGACTGCCCTTTCGATTCAAGAAGTTGGCCTCCAGGAACCGGTCGTGCATCTTGTCATCCTGTCGGATGGGGGGTCGAACTTTGCAAAACTGAGGTCCTCTGAGCCGGCACCTGCGCCGACCGATCAGAAGCCTCCACCAGATCAGAAATCTAAGAGTGCTCCCGTTTCCGTGACAATAGGGGCGGTCAAATTATTGAAGGCCGCGGCCACGTTCCGTGATGAGACAGTTCAGCCTCCAGTGAGCACGGGCATTTCAGACTTCACGGGAACGATCAAGGGATTGTCTTCCAAGCAGATCGCTCGGGCCGACGTTGATCTGGCCGGCAGAGTCGATCGGGTCGCGCCCCTCAAGATTGCTGGGACTATCAATCCGCTGAGCGAGGACGCCTTCACCGATTTGGCCATCACGCTTGAAAATTTGGATCTGACGACGGCCGGACCGTATAGCGGAAAGTACGTCGGCTATGAGCTATCGAAGGGAAAGCTGTTCTTTGACCTGAAATACAAGGTGTCCCAGAAAGTGCTCGAAGCAGAAAATAAAGTCGTCGTCGATCAACTGACGTTCGGCGAGAAAACCAACAGTCCGGATGCGACGTCGCTTCCCGTTCCCTTCGCCGTGGCTCTCCTCCAGGACCGGAACGGGCGGATTGAGATCGATCTGCCGATTCGTGGGGACCTCAATGATCCGGATTTCAAGTACGGCAGAGTCCTGCTCTCGACTCTGGGTAATCTCCTCACCAAGATGGTCGCCTCTCCCTTTGCCCTGGTAGGCAAGCTGGTTCCGGGCGGAGGAAGTGCTGAAGAACTGCAATACTTCGAATTCGAGCCAGGATCGGCGGTGCCGGGGGCAGCGGAGTTGAAGAAGGCTGAGGCATTGATCACGGCGCTTCGAGAACGACCGGGGTTGCGGCTGGAAATTACTGGAACAACTGACCCGGTGTCTGATCGCCAGGCGCTCCGTTTGCAGAAACTCAAAGCGCAGCTTTTGGCCTCATGGCAACAGGAAAGGGCTTCGCCAAAGGATACAAACCTGCCGGTTGCGGAAGAAGAACGGTTGATCAAAGAACGATTCAATCAACAACAGGGTCAGCAGGGTGGCACGACGCCCCCCTCGAAGCCGGACATGGCTCCGAAACCGCCGACCATTGAAGAGATGAGACGGCAGCTGGCTGCGTCCATCCCTGTGGAGGACGCAAGTCTCCGCAGCTTGGCGGATGAGCGGGCGAAACAGATGCGCGACCGATTAGCGGGGGAGGGTAAGTTGCCAGAAGAACGCGTGTTCCTCACGGAGAGTGACTTGACCGCATCAGGTCATGAAAAGGTCCGGAGCCGAGTGAATATCACGGCTGGGTCATAGGGATAGGTTTCCACTTGAACTTGGTCTGGGGGAGACAGTATCGTAGTTCCATTCATCTGTTGGCCAGACAGGTTCGTAAACAAGGAGGTCATCATGGCACTACGATTGGGAGACGAAGCCCCGAATTTTACGGCAGAGACAACTGAAGGGACGATCAACTTTCATGAGTGGTTGGGTAACGGATGGGGGATTCTCTTCTCACATCCGAAGGACTTCACCCCGGTCTGCACGACCGAGCTGGGTTATATGGCGAAGATCAAGGATGATTTTGCCAAGCGCGGGGTCAAAGTCCTGGCCATCAGTGTCGATCCGCTGGATTCCCATCGCGGATGGACGAAAGATATCAACGAAACGCAACATTGTACGGTCAGCTACCCGTTGATTGCCGACCCGGACAAAAAGGTGGCGATGTTGTATGACATGATCCACCCTAATGCGCTGGATAACATGACGGTCAGGTCCGTCTTCGTGATCGGACCAGATAAAAAAATCAAGCTCATGCTGACCTATCCCGCTTCATGTGGCAGGAATTTCGACGAATTATTGCGCGTCGTCGACTCGCTACAGCTCACTGCCAAGTACAAGGTGGCCACTCCGGTAAATTGGAAGGATGGGCAGGACTGTATCATCACTCCGGCGGTGACCGATGCAGAAGCGAAGACACTGTTTCCGAAAGGGTTCAAAGCGGTCAAGCCGTACCTCCGCTATACGCCGCAGCCGAATAAGTAGCGAGTGCTGTATCCATAATAGGGGCGGGAGCAGCTGTTGGCTGCTCCCGCCCTTTGTGTTTGTCGAGAGGTCTCGCTCTTGAGAGTTGTTCACGCCCTTTACACGAGCAACAGACCGGCCGCGCGAACTTTCTTCCACGATGGGCTGTCTAAGTAGGTGGCGAACTCTTTGGGATTTCCTGGAAAGGCAGATTGCGCTTCACGAAGCAACGGGTAAGGATGCGAAGGTTTGTTCTTCGGCGTGGACTGTTGAATCAGGTCCGCGAGCCACACAGCGTGCGGTTTGGACATGGACACAGCGGAATCGCTCGTACGTCCCGGTAGGATCACGCGAGCGTGTTTTGCACGTGCCGTCACCACCGGTGTTCCTCCAAGCCAGACCACCCGCCGCTCGACATGCGGGTCATCTTTCCTTGTCCTGTCTCGCAGGAGTCGTTTCACCCAGGCGCCAGAAACCCGTGGTCGTGGGACGGAATGGTCGAACCATCGCCTGACGTCGAGGTTCAGACCGCGTCCTTCCAGGTAATTCAACATTGAACGACGCAAGCCCTCGCCGAGCCATTGCGGATTCTTCCCGACACGATCTTCGTGGAGCAAATCATTCTCGGCGAACCCTTTACACGTGGGACCGAGGATGCGGAGGCCGTGTTCGGCCGGCGCGAGTCCGATCGGACTGTGGGCCGTCGCAGTGAACCGGTGCCAGAAGGCGGATTGGATCAGGTCCTCAGCAAACAGTTGGCGAACTCGCTCCAGCGAATCCACCGTTTCTTGAATCGTTTCAGAGGGACACCCGTACATCAGATAGGCATGGATCAGGATGCCGGCCTCTCTGAAGGCCGCCGCTACGAGGGCAGTCTGATCCACGGTGATGCCTTTTTTGATCTGCTCCAGCAGACGATCGGACGCTGCTTCGAGTCCTGCGGTCACTGCGATGCAGCCGGAGGCAGCTAACAGTCGGCATAAGTCCGGAGAGAACGCTTCCTCGAATCGGATATTCCCCCACCACGAAATCGTGATGCCTCTTTCCAACAAACCAAGGGCGAGCGCTTTCAAGGTGGCCGGTGGTGCAGCTTCGTCAACAAAATGGAACCCGCGGCGGCCGGTCTCGGCGAGCAGTTGCTCAATCTGATGAAGCAGTCGATCGGTCGGCGTCATTTCGAACCGGCCGATGTAATCCAGCCCCACATCGCAGAACGTGCATTGCTTCCAGTAGCAGCCATGCGCCACAGTCAGTTTGTTCCAATGGCCTTCCGACCACAGCCGGTGCATCGGATTCGTGCTGTCCAGAATCGTCAGGTAACGATCGAGCGCGAGGCCGCTGTAGGTCGGGCATCCAATTTCATCCATGCTGAAGTCCCGGTCCGTGCACTCGGTGGCGAAGACGACTCGCTCCTTGTCTCGATAGAACGTACGAGAGAGTTGTGCGCGAGGCCTGGTTCCTGACAGATGTTCGATTAAAGACAGCAGCGGTCGTTCTCCGTCGTCGAGCGTCACGTAATCCACATAGTCGAACACACGCGGGTCTGAGAGACGTCTCAGTTCCGTATTCGCGTAGCCGCCTCCCAGGGCGATCTGAATATCCGGCCGGTTCGTCTTGATCGACTGGGCGATGCGAAAGGCACCGTAGAGATTGCCGGGAAACGGCACCGTCAAGCCGACGAGAGAAGGATTCAGACGGTCGAGATGGTACCACAAGGCATCCAGCATGAATTGATCCGTCAGCGTCGGTTTGGGAGCCAATGCCTGAATAATGGTGTCGAACGACGACGCAGCACGGGCGATATGTTCCGCATAGCGGCTCAAGGCGAAGTGAGATGACACGGTCGCCTGAACCAGATCGGCAAGGTCTTCGAGGAAGAACGTGGCGAACTGTGTAGCACGATCATGTTCTGCTCGGCCTCGTGATGACAACCTTGTGCCAACGCGACCGACGAAGCGGGGACCTTGGGGAAGAAATCCCGGTCGGGCAAGGAGGGTCGCCAGCGAGGGATTGCGTCCCTGCAGAAATTCGATGACCGGCTCGATGGTATCCAAGTAAGCCCGTTCGACTGTGAGCATTTGTTGGGCTTCCCCAGGGAGATCCTTCCCGCTTCGCCGTATCTCCTCGAACAGGGCAGTCAGTCCGGCTCGATTGAACAATCGGAGGACCATTTCAATCCCCAGGTCGGCCTGCTCGCATGGGATACCACGAGATCTGAGAAAGCCGGTGAGATACGCGGTTGAGGGGTAGGGGGTGTTGAGTTGCGTCAGCGGGGGAATCAGCAGTAGAACCATCGGGAGACCCATAGGCTCACATACCATAGTTTGTCGAACGAAGGCCAGGAGGAGCCTTAGAACCTATCTCAAAATAGTCACTTCGAAGAGGAGCCGCCGGGCGGGGGCAGTTGCTCTTAGTCACTTGAGGATGAGGGAGGGAGCGATGTCTTTGAAAATGACCATGATCACCTTCGTGGTGCTGGGTATGGCAACATCGGTTTTGGCAGAGATCGATGAGAAGAAGCTCCTCGACCTCACTTACCCGCTGGATGAGCAGACTGTCTTCTGGCCGACGAACAAGCCTTTCAGCTGGAACAAGACAGCGTGGGGGAAGACGATGGCCGGCTACTGGTATGCCTCCGGGGATTTCTCTATGTCGGAACATGGCGGAACCCACATCGATGCGCCAATCCATTTTGGCGAGGGGAAGCGGTCGGTCGATGCCATCCCACTTCAGAATTTAGTGGCTCCAGCGGTAGTGATCGACGTTCGCTCGGCAGTTGAACAGGATCGGGATTATCGATTGACGGTCCAGGATATAAAGACCTGGGAGTCATGCCATGGCCCCATTCCTTCCGGAGCGGTCATCTTGATGCTTACAGGGTGGGGGAGACGCTGGCCGGACAAGCATCGGTATCTTGGAACTGACACGCCGTCTGACCCGAAGACGTTGCACTTTCCCGGTTTCTCGAAAGAGGTGGCTGAGTTTCTCGTGACGAAGCGCAACGTGGATGGCATCGGCATCGACACGCCGAGTATCGATTACGGTTCCTCGCAGGATTTCATCGTACACCAGATCGTCAATGGTGCTGACAAGTATGGTCTCGAGAACATCGCGAATCTGGAGCAGCTCCCGCCCAAAGGCGCGACGCTTGTTTCGTTGCCAATCAAGATCAAGGGAGGCACGGGCGGACCAGTCAGAATCATGGCGATTCTGCCGTGAGGGCGACCGAGAAAATCGCTCGAGCGAACACACTAAGAACTCAATGCGCTAAGTCGCTACGCCGGCACAAACTTCAATGCCACGCCGTTGATGCAGTATCGCAGTCCAGTCGGTTTAGGACCGTCCTTGAAGACATGGCCTTGATGGCCATCGCAGCGGGCGCAGTGGACTTCCGTCCGTGGAAAAATCAGTTTGAAGTCGGTTGTGGTGCCGATGACCTTAGGATCGATCGGTTGCCAGAAGCTAGGCCAGCCCGTCCCGCTATCGAACTTGTGTTCCGAAGAGAAGAGCGGTAAGTCGCACCCGGCACAATTGTAAATGCCGGCCTGATGGTTCTCGTGCATGGGGTTGACGAACGGCCGCTCGGTTTCCTCGTGTCGCAGGACGCGATAGGTCTCCGGTGACAGGAGTTTCCTCCACTCGTCGTCGGTCTTGATGACTTTCACGATCGCGCCGATCTCCGGTTGCTTACCCATCGGGAGTTTCCTCTCTTTCCGGTTTCTTGCGGTCCGCCAACTGTCTCGATCCGGTGAGACGATGCCTCTCATTCTCCTTCGTCGGTTGTCAGGCGGAAACCTGACAAGGTTCCTCCTGGTGCTCCACGGTGGTGAAGGCTGCTCGCAGCACCTCGTGGACGGTCTCGACCAGGATGAACTCGATGTCGCGACGGACCTCCTCAGGAATTTCTTTGAGATCCTTCTCGTTGGCCTTCGGCAGAATGATCCGTTTGATTCCCGCTCGATGTGCGGCGAGAACTTTCTCTTTGATTCCGCCGACCGGCAGGACCAATCCACTGAGGCTCACCTCACCGGTCATAGCCGTGTCTTTCCGGATCGGTTTCCTGACATAGGCCGACGCGAGCGCCGTGGCCATGGTGATCCCGGCGGAAGGGCCGTCTTTGGGTATGGCTCCGGATGGCACGTGAATGTGAACCCCGTTTCGCTTGAAGCGGGAGATATCGAGTCCCATTTCCTCTGCATGGGCCCAGAGATAACTACGGGCCGCGCGAGCCGATTCCTGCATGACGTCGCCGAGCTGTCCGGTCAACGACAGCTCATGACTGCCCGGCAATAAACTGGTCTCGATGTACAGAACGTCGCCACCGGTCGGTGTCCAAGCGAGACCGGTCGCAACTCCGGGAGGGAGTTCTTTCCTCGCTTCCTCCGGTATAAACCGTTCCGTGCCGAGCCATTCCGTGAGCTGATCCATCGCAATGGTGACAGGCGCCCGCTCCCGTCCGTCCGTTATATCGGCGAACTGCAACGCGACCTTGCGGGTTAACCGTCCGAGCATTCGCTCGAGCTGGCGCACACCTGCTTCCCGCGTGTACCTGCTGATGATCCGATCAAGTACTGCTGCGGGAAGAATGACTTCGCTCGGCTGCAAGCCCGCCTCCGTGAGACGGCGCGGCCAGAGATAGCGTACGGCAATCTCGGCCTTTTCCCGTTCACTGTATCCGCCCAACTGAATGATTTCCATTCGGTCCAACAGCGGCTGGCTGATCGTATCCAGTGTGTTTGCCGTGGTGATAAAGAATACCTTAGACAGATCGAACGGCAGATCCAGATAGTGATCGCGGAACGTGTGATTCTGCGCCGGATCCAGAATTTCCAACAGCGCTGCAGCAGGATCGCCTCGGAAGTCGCGGCCCATCTTATCCACTTCGTCTAGCATCAAGACCGGATTGTTCACGCCGGCCCGGCGAACCGCTTGAATGATCCGACCGGGGAGAGCTCCGACATAGGTCCGTCTGTGCCCGCGCAATTCTGCTTCATCACGCACGCCGCCCAGGCTGAATCGCTCAAACTTCCGGCCCATCGCTCGCGCAATGGACTGACCCAGACTGGTCTTGCCGACTCCCGGAGGACCGACGAGACACAGGATCGGCGCCTTGGCACCGGGGTTTAATTTCAAGACGGCCAGGTGCTCGACGATCCGCTCTTTAACTTCCTTGATCCCATAGTGGTCTTCATCCAGCACCTGGCGGACGCGGGCGAGGTCCAGGCTGTCTTCCGACGCCTTCTTCCAAGGCAACTCAAGGACCAATTCAAGATAGCTTCGAATGACCTGATGGTCCGGTGACGTAGGAGGAATTTTCGCCAAACGAGTCACTTCACGTTCAGCCTCCTTCCGAACGTGGTCCGGCAGGTCTGCCTCTTCGATTTGTTTCTTCAGACGACCTGTCTCACCTTCGTCACCATCCGACTCGCCCAGTTCCTGCTGAATCGCCTTGAGCTGTTCGCGAAGAATATACTCGCGTTGCGACTTGCTGATCTTGGCTTGCGCTTCGGTCGTGATCTTCTCTCTCAATTGAAGGATCTGGATCTCGCGAGACATCGCCGCATATAAAGTGCGCAGGAGATCGACGCGTGTGGTGGCCTCCAAGAGTTTTTGTTCCTCCTGGACAGTGAGATTGAGCAATGACGCGATCCGGTAGGCCAAGGCGACCGGGTCCTGTTCCGCCCCCAAGGCGACAACCGCTTCTTCCATGCCTGGAGCGCGAATAAGCTTGGGCAGGTCGGCCACGATGTCTTGGATGGCCCGATGCAGGGCGTCGACTTCCGTGCCTGTATCCGTCGGTTCGGTGGACTGGCGGACACGAGCAACCAAATAGGGGTCTGTTTGATCGAGCCTGAGAAGGACGACTCGTTCGAGTCCCTGAACCATGACGTGGATCTGTCCCTCAGAGACCCGGGCGAGCTGTTTGATGACGGCTTTAGTCCCGATTGAATAGAGATCTTTCAACTCCGGTCCTTCAACATCCGGCGCACGCTGGGCGATAACCAGGAGTGTTTTGTCTTCTGTCTTCATGGCCGCCTCGACTGCGGCGATGGACCGATCTCGACCGACGGTCAACGGCATCATGACGCCCGGAAACAGAACCGTGCGTTTGATGGGAAGTACCGGCAGATTCGAGACGATCATTGACTCACTCATTTTGGCCTCCTTAGGGGCAATACTGAGGGTGTGAGCTTCTAAGTAGCCATTACTTGAGGTGAGTCAAGGTAAGGGATGGATCTCGCTGATGGATCAGGTTGAAAACATTGGCTGGAGGCAACTGAATCTGGTTGATGTGATACAGGAGGGTAAGTTTCTATGAGGTTGAAATCTCGGGCTATTTATCAACGAATAAGCCGCCGGAGACATCCTGTTGGATGGTATTGTTGGTGCGCTTTAATGTGCCAAAAGAATTCGCGGTCGGTGTGTCAGGGTAGTCGTCCGTTCCACCAAGGTCAAAGAACGCACTGAGGCTCGTCGTGTCTGCTATGCCCATCCCTCGGGAGACTCGATACTGGTCGTTGCCGCCTTCTTCGATGAAGACACTCCATGAGGTAAGGTCAGCCATGCCTAGCCCGGTCGAACGGTCGAAGAGATAGGTGTCGCGGCCTTTACCTCCGTCCACCATGAGTCCCGTACTATAATCCCAAGCCACTCCGGCATTGTAGAGCGGACCTGACGATCCGTAGCGATCCTCTCCTTGTCGGTCGATGAAGAGGGCTGCGCCAAAATGAGCCGAGGCTCCATGACCATACCGAGCCGCCTGATGGTCGTCGTCACCGTCCAAATCCAGTTTCACACCCGTGCCGAAGAAATATCCATGCCCTTGTGAAAAATTTGCGCTCTGGTAGTGATCGTGCCCGTCGATGTCGAGCAAGACTCCCCACCCACCGGCCAAATTGTGGGCTTGCCATTCGAGGCGCTTGGTGAGAATGCGTTGGCCTGATCCTGTGCCGAGTCCGAAGCAATCGTACTGAAACAACGGATCACCGGCTTTTACAGTGGGGGCGTCCTGTGCATTGTAGGAGCTGGGATACTTGTCACCGCACTGATAGTGATCGTCACCGGCCACGTCGACGACGGCGCCGATACCCAACGGGCCACCGAATCCAACAGCGAATCCGTAGCTCGTGTAGCGATCGTTGCCGGAGTTATCGAGTAACAGACCCAAACCTCCGATCGCAGCACCCTGCGTCAACCGGTTCCCCATATATGCATCGTTGCCTTTGCCGTCGAACAGAATCCCGAGTCCGCCGAATCCCGCGCCGCCGGACCCACGGTCGAGTTGATAGACGTCGTCGCCCGCATGATCAATCAAAAGGCCGACACCGAGTCGCCCAGTGGCCAATCCGAGCGGGACTCCGTCGTAGGTGTCGTTCCCACTAAGATCGATGACCACGGAATTACCCTGGTCTTCACTCGCAGAAGCGGCAATTGTTCCTCGGTAGTGATCGTTTCCTCCAAGATCAATCACGAGGCCGAAGCGCCCGTCGAGCTCATACGTATTCGCTCCGGACCCGCCGACGACGATCATGCCGTAAGAGGTCTTCTCGGCCAGCAGCACATCGCCGGTCACCCCCGGGGGAACCTGGGTTGCAGGCAACGGTTTGGAGAACGCGGTCGTGACCTGATGGAGCCACCGTTCGTTGGCAAAGCGGGCAAGCACCTGGGCGGCCCCGATCAGAGCAGCGTAGTCGACCTGTTCGTCCAGTAGTTCAGCAAAGCGGAGGTTGGCTTTGATCAAGGAAGTCGCCTGGTCCGTTAGATTCGAAATCTGCGGTGTAAATCGCTCGACTAATGCTGCGGCATGCGTAAAGAGAAAATGTCGCTCTTCTTCCGTCAGGTTTGCCAGTGCCTTGTCACGCAGGGTGGATGCTGCTTCTAAACTGTCGACCATGAAGGTCATCAGTTCAGCCTGTGTCGTGGTTGAAGGTAAGGGGACCGCCTTGTGAAAGGAGGAGGTTCGATCCATTCCCGCTTCGAGAATGTCGAGCAGGGCCGGGAGGTTGACCGGACCCCCTTCGGCTATCTCGGCGATCAGCAATCCCTGTCGTTCGAGGTCTGTAAGGCCTTCCCATGGATGCTTGAGCGCGGCGATCGCCAGACGCCGTTTAAAGCGCGTGGGGTTGTCGTCGATCGTCTCACGGGCGGCCAACACTGCGGCCTGACGAGCGCCGACCAGCCGCGCGACGTCGTTGCGAACGGGCGGTGCGATACGATCGACGACGGATTCCCGCATGTGGCCAGAGGGAGCGGGCGGCGGCCCGGCCAGTTCAAAAAAGGATTGACCCGCACTACAGCCTGGAAATAACAACAGCAGGAGAAGGCTCAGGAAACGCCGGAAGCGTCCGCTCATAGAAGTGCGTACAGCATACCGTGCGGGATTATCCATTACCACGGGTGATCCGGTTGGCCTTTCGCATCGATCCTTCGACGATCCGAAACTCATAGAGACGACATTCCAATGGTCCGTTAAAGAGCGGGATTCGTCTTGAGGGGGACAACCCGATTAGCTTCGGGACGCGACTGTCGCCCGTGAAGATGTAGGCCTTCCAGCCCGCAAACCGCTGTTTCAACCAGTTGCCAACCTTAGGATAGAATAGATCGAACTCATCCGCGTAACTCAGCCGCACGCCATAGGGAGGATTGATCATCATGATGCCCTCGTTGGCCGGTGCTGTGAGGTCCAGGATGTCACTCTGGCGGAGGCGAATATCAATGGTTACCCCGGCACCTTGGAACGTCCATTGTGCGAGCTTGATGGCGGCAGGATCACGGTCGGACGCATAGATAGGGGTGGGAACTTCAGCCAGTTGCTGAGCGCGACTCGCTTCTCGCAGGTGCCCCCAGTATTGAGCATCATGGATCAGGAATCGCTCAAACGCGAAAGAACGAGCTTGTCCCGGGGCAATCTGTCGCGCGATGAGTGCCGCTTCAAGGGGAATCGTTCCGCTTCCGCACATTGGGTCGAGCAGAACGCCGCGCGGAGTCCAGCCGGCTAATCGCAGCAGACCGGCAGCCAGATTTTCGCGCAAGGGAGCTTGACCGGTGCTGATCCGATGGCCCCGCTTGAACAATGGGTCACCCGATGTGTCAAGGTAGAACGTCACAGTCGTCGCGTCCAGGAACGCATCGATACGGATATCGGGGCGATGCGTATCGACGCTCGGTCGACGATGTCGAACCGAAAGGAATTTGTCGCAGATGGCGTCTTTGGCCCGCAAGGTCACAAAATCTAGGCTGGTGAGCGGACAATGCCGTGCACTGATCTTGACCTTGATGGTGTGGGATGGCAGGAACCAATCGGGCCAGGGAAGGGCATAGGCCTCACGATAGATGTCGTCTTCCGAACGATATGAAGCGTGGCCGACACGCCAGAGTACGCGACTGGCGATACGGCTTTCGAGGTTGACCCGATACAGGGAGGGCCAGGGAGCTTGGAATGCAACGCCACCCTCGGTGCTTTTCGTGGCCGAGATGCCAAAACTGTGAAGTTCCTCTTCCAGCACGACCTCAAGTCCTCGTGGACAAGGTGTAAAGAACCAATGGTTTGTGCTATCCATCTAGAGCACGTCCTGCAGGCTCATGGTTGACGGATGAACTTTTGCAGCGTTTGCGGCAAACCGGTATCGAAGAAAATTCCGCCCGGAGATAATTTGCTCCGCTTCGTGTGCGAGTCCTGTCAGACGATTCACTATCACAATCCCAAGATCGTTGCCGGCTGTATTCCGGAGTGGGAAGATCAGATTCTGCTGTGTCGTCGCGCGATCGAACCGAAGTCCGGCCTCTGGACGTTCCCGGCCGGCTTTATGGAGATCGGTGAGAGCACCGAACAGGCTGCCAGGCGTGAAACTGAAGAAGAGGCGCACGCTCAGGTCGAGGTGACATCGCTGTATGCCGTGCTCAGCTTGCCGCATGTTGGTCAGGTGTACATGATCTTTCGAGGTCGCATGGTTGCTCCAGAATTTCGTGCAGGAGAGGAAAGTCTGGATGTGCGCTTATTCAGCCGCGACACCATTCCCTGGGATCAAATCGCCTTTTCCGTCGTAAAGGATGCCCTGCGCCGTTATGTCGAGGATGCGGTCCACGGCACGTTTCGCGTGCACGTGGCAAGTCTGCCGGACCGCCTTGTCTAGCCGGATTCGTCGAATCATCAATTGAGCGAGGGAATGGTTAGGAGCGGGAGGCTGCGCCCTTGCTCGTCGTGGAGGAAGCGAAAGCCGTCGGTGGTGGTGTAGTCGAGGGTTACTCCATCCATCCGGGAGACACTGTATTGTTCGATGGCGATCGTGAGCCCGTCGATTTCTTGAACGGCATCCTCAGGTTGAGCGGCGGCTTCCATGGAAATGCTGAAGTTCAAGCGGGTCTGGTCCAAATCACGGACGGAGATGCGGATGACCGGATCTTCCAGGTGATCGAGCTGAATCGCTTTCAGACGGGTGATGGCGGCGACCGTGACGACGATCATCTTCGCAAATCCTTTTCTTGAACGATGCCGTGAATCTCGACCAGGTGTTCGGCCCGATCGAGCGAATAGAAAATTCGCCAGTCGGCGACGGCGTATTTACATAACCCAGGCAATTCTGTCGTGACCGATTCGTGGCGGAGATTCTCGGCGTTGGAGGCCAGCCACTTCGTCTTGTCTACAAGTCGTTGGGCCATGCCGGAATCGACGTGAGCGAGGTCTTTGAGCACGGTCGGGCGATACGCGATGCGGTACCATGCCATGATGGGTTACCACCGGAGTCCGAGCTGGTCGGCAAGTTCTTCGCCGGACAAGCGCTCTGTACTGGAGAGCGATTCTTTCAGTCGCGCACGTAGGTCTTCTCCAAGCTGGAGTCCTAGATCGGGGTCGCCCAGTAGCTCACGGAGTCGATCATCGACAAAGCCGCGCACAAGGTTCTGTAGCTGTTCAAGGGTAAGATGTGAGATATCCATGACACAACGAGAATACGAATTGGGGAAGCTGAATTGCAACTGGCCTAGAATCAGGAGGGCTCTTCATGAAGCGATTGGTCGGAAAGACTGCGATTGTTACGGGAAGTAGTAGTGGGATCGGCAAAGCGATTGCCTTACGATATGCCGGTGAAGGGGCCAAGGTTATCGTTGCAGCCAGGCGCGTCGAATTGTGTGAGCAGACCGTGGCTAAGATTCGTCAGGCGGGAGGAGAGGGTGTGGCCGTTCAAACGGACGTCACTGACGAGCGCCAGGTCGACGCGCTCATCCAAGACGCAGTGCGACGATACGGCCGGCTTGACATTTTGGTGAACAATGCCGGGATCTTTGGCGGGAGACGCTTGGCGGAGACGACCACAGCGGCATTCGACGAGGTGATGAATGTCAACTTGCGGGGCACATTCTTCTGTTGCAGAGCCGGATTCAAGCAGATGAAAAAGCAAGGAGGGGGAGTCATCATCAATATGTCGAGCGTTGCGGGAGTGCAGGCTTGGGCTGGAACCGGAACCTATAGCGCCTCCAAACATGCCGTGATGGCTTTGACGAAGTCGTTGGGTGACGAAGGGCGTCAGTGCAACATCAAAGTCAGTGCGATCTGTCCAGCCGGGGTTGCTGATGAACTCGTGGACGCATCGGCCGAAGATATCATTCGGAGTGAAAAGATCAGCCCGTGGGATATTGCGGAAACGGCTGTGTATCTCGCGACTCTCGGACCCTATGCAGTAGTCCAGCAGGTAGTTCTGGATCGACTTGGGGCGGACTGGTGAGCTGAGGACAACGTGACACGAAAACCGGGCGAGCCGATCTACTTGCGGGTCCACATTGTTGCACTGGCGCTGGCTGTCGTGGCGTCGATTGCGATTCCTCGTCTCTATGAGCTGTTCTTTGGTCCGATTAGTCTGGGAGCCCGCCTAGTTGCGGGACTGATCATCGCCGTCCTGGCAGGTGCTGTGCTCTACCGGATCTATCAATCCACCGCCAGGAACGAACCTTAGTGATTAAGCCTTCTTGGCGAGTTGCTGAATCACGCGGGTGAGACGTTCTTGTTGGGGCGGGGCGACGTTCAAAAACTCCATGCCGACACCGTGAGAGCCGGACCATCGCACCGTCGCATTCGTAATAGTGATTGGGGCAGGCTCGCCAGGAATGTGAAGATGGAGTTCCACTTGCATGCCAGTAAAGGGTTGAATCATCGTTTCAACGCGGCAACCGCGTAGGGAGAGATCCCGAAGCGAGCCCTTGTGCTTGAAGGCATCCCGCTGCACGAGCGTGCCGGAAAAAGACACGGGAAACCGAGGAAATTTACGAACAACCATTTTTCTGATCGACTCCTGCTGTTCGGGACCAAAGGACAGCCAGTAGCTGTGAGAAGAATTGTCGCAAAGCTCACGATTGCTGGCTAGAAAAAGACGATTCTTAACCGCCTGGCATCGTTGCTTTTCACGGAGGGCCCCCCTACAATGCCGGTTGACGCGGTGATTCGGGATGCCTCGCAAGACACAACCTCGGACGTCCTCACTTCGGAAGAATAGGAAGCCATCACAGCTCTCCCGACTCGATGCCTCGCTCAAGCGGCGATTTCAGCAGAAGCTCCTCAAATGGTACAAGGAACATGGACGGGACCTGCCCTGGCGAAAAACGTCAAATCCTTACCACATCCTGGTGTCCGAAGTGATGCTCCAGCAAACTCAAGTGGACCGGGTGATTCCGAAGTACCATGAGTTCCTTGACCGCTACCCCAGTATTGAAGACTTGGCGGAGGCACCGGTCGGGGATGTAAAACAAACTTGGTATCCGTTGGGCTATAACATCCGTCCGGAGCGGTTGCATGGCATCGCCCGCGAAACGGTTGCTCGGTATGGAGGGAAACTTCCGAACGGTCAAGAAGAATTGCTGTCGTTCAAGGGGATAGGCCGCTATACGGCAGGTGCCATTCGATCGTTCGCCTTCAATGAAGACGCACCGATTCTCGACACAAACGTCATGCGCGTGTTGCATCGCGTTTTTGTAGGAAAGGGAACCCCCAAATCACAGAAAACCGTGCTGTGGGAATTATCCGAGTCGTTGATTCCGCGGGGGAAGGGATATGACTTTAACCAAGCGATGATGGACTTTGGGGCCATGTGTTGCACCGCGAGAAATCCCTACTGCCAGCTTTGCCCCATGAAAACATTCTGTAAATCCTATCCCTGTGACACCAGTCGGGAGAGCTGAATGGCGGCTATGCGAACGATCGAAGTCGCTGCGGGTCTGATCAACCGCGACGGTCGGTACTTGATCGCGCGGCGCAAGTCGGGCGTCCATTTGGAAGGACTCTGGGAATTTCCTGGTGGCAAACGTGAAGCGGGAGAAACATTGGAGGAGTGTCTCCGGCGTGAATTGTGGGAAGAACTGCATGTCCGGATCGACCTTGTGAGCCCGTTTCATATTATCCGGCATGAATATCCCGAGAAGACTGTGGAACTCCATTTTTTCCGTTGCACGATCGAAAGCGGGCAACCGACTCCTGTTGACTGTGCTGAAATCCGCTGGGTCTATCCCGATCAACTCGAAAACTTTGAGTTTCCCCCGGCTGATCGGCCGGTGATTGACTCTCTACAGGAACAGGCGCGCCAGTTACAGCAATGAAGGTCGTGCTCGATATAGAAACGATTCAAGCCCCGCGAGAGGAATGGGCCCGACTGTCCGGCGTAGGGTCGGTACGCAGCAGCAGCGAATCCGTCGAACCAGGATTTGACCTCTTTACCGCCGGGGAGGTGGATGCCTTAAAGCGTGCTGAAGACGAACTCTACGCAAAATCCGCCTTCGATGGTACCTATAGCCGAGTGGTCTGTATCGGACTACTTGAGTTCTCTGATCAAATGGAACCGCGGGGGGCGGTGGCTTGGTATGGGGCGAATGAACGAGAACTCTTGCGGCAATTCTGGAGCCGACTCGCGCAGGATCGTCCTACCCTTTTCATTACCCATAACGGGCTGGGCTTTGACCTGCCGTTCATTAAGAAACGATCTATGATCCATCAAGTCAGGCCCAGCTTGGACATCAGCTTGGCAAAGTTTCGTACGGAGCCGGTGTACGACACAATGGCCGTCTGGAGTAATTGGGATACCCGGGGATGGGTGAAATTGGATGTCCTGGCGAGGGCCTTGAATGTCGAGACCAAATCTGGAAGCGGAGAACTGGTGGCCGAGATGTGGGAGAAGGGACAGGGGGCTGAGTTAGCTCGCTATTGTCTGCAGGATACGTACGTGACGTATGCGTGTTTTTGCCGAATGAATTTTCGACAGCCGCTGTCCCGCGAAGTTGTCCTACTTCAGCCGGAAGTAGTGAATGTTGGTTGAGATCACCTAGCGTGTCTGGGTTGCCTCAGCCGTTTTCTTCTTCGTCGCCGGCTTCGCCGAGACTTTGCTTGCCTTTATTGCCTTGATCTCCAGGTCACGCTCACGCAGTTCCCGCTTCATCCATTCCGCCTCTCTGCGCAGCATCTTGATCTCAGTGTCCTTCTTGGCGAGGGCGTCTTTGGTCTTCTTGAGTTCGTATTGTTCCTGGGTCACGGAAGAGCTGTCCTTGCTCTCTTCCACGTCGAGGCTTGCGACTGGCTGAGGCTTGGTCTGTGGTGTGGCGGCCTGAACGGAAGCTGGAACGGTCTTGGGTGCAGCTTGCGCGACAGGCAGCGGCGCAACAGCAGGGGCGATGGCAAGCGCTTGATAATCAATCACCGCAGCCATGTACCCTTTGCCGCCAGCTGCCGCATACGCCGGGGCTTGCTCGATACGAGCGACGCTCTCAGGCATGAATCCTTTAACGGGTCGTCCCTGGGCGAGCGTCACATGCAGAGCTCCTTTTTGGAGATAGATGGTGCCCGCGGCGGGTTCAGAACCTGACCCTGCCGATGAAGATGTGCGGAAACTCACGAGTTGCTCGGGTTTCGCCCTGGATAAAGCGTGCGTGAGCAGGGGACTCAAAAAGTCAACATCTTCATCGCTGAATATTCTCATCGGCTTGCCGCCGCCAGCGGACATTTGTGAGGAGCCGCCTTGAAAGCTGTCAGTGTAAAGTCCGCGAAGGGCTTTCGCCATGGTGACCTGATCAATCACCGCGGGATGGGAAGCTTCAAAGGACCAATCGGGGACTTCTTCGAGATACACGCTCCCTTTTGAACTCTGCGCGATCTTCGAGCCGTTTGCACATCCTGCCGCGATCAGACTCATTGCTGCCAGTCCGATGAAACCGAAAATAACATCCTGGGTCAGCTGTCGTAATAGTGAATGGATCCGCATGGGGTTTCTCCTTCTCATTCCGAACGCGACGTAGGCGGGTTTGTGTAGGATCTGCACGGTCGTTAGCTGGACCAATTACCAGATACCGAAGCCCATCAGGATCATACTGATCGTCAGCCATCCGAAGAGTCCGAGTGCGATGATGGTTTCAAGGCTGAGTGAGGGCTCGGACTTCCGATCTATGGTTTGGTTCTGGTCCATGAGACTCTCCAATGGTGAAGGCTACGACACGATGAAGTGACGAATTTATCAAGCAAAGTCCATGCCTTTTGAAGTTTGGACAGGCCTGTGCGAGAGTTCGTGGGACGGCCACGCTTATGAAAAACCCTTTACAGGAGGATGGTCTACAAAGATGAGCCAAACCCGTAAACCGTAGCTTTCTAACACATTGATATGCCGTATCTTCTCCGGCAAGCAACGTGGCGGTCCGTTTTAGAAGATTTTGCGTCTGGGGTTGAACTGATCAGAGAGAGCGGGGCGTTCGACTAGAGGATTTCTTCCAAAGCCGGCACCGGACGGACATTCGCTGAGCGTTGCTGTTCAGAATTGTTCGGTGAAGGCTTGTAGCTACAGCAAGGCGTCAGCAGAGTAGTTTTCGTGCTTGTGGGCGTGTGTGGGCGAACAACGTAGATGCTGAGGCATCAAGGATCGGCACTCCGACGAAATCTCCCGGCCGACAGGTAATGAGAGATTTATCCCAGACAACGGTGACATTGCCATCGGTCTTTCCCGTTGACTGAGAATCAGAGCGTTTGGAATTACCGTCAACTAAGACCTCGACTGTGGTGCCGATATATGACCGGTTGTATTCGTAAGAAATCCGATGTTGAAGGTCGACGAGCCTGGTAACCCGTTCCGCCTTCACCTGCTCCGGAATGTCATCGAGAAATTTTCTGGCGGCAATCGTATGCTTTCGCTCAGAGTACTTGAAGATATAAGCGTTATAAAATCGGATTTCTTCGATCAGCTTGTAGGTTTCAGTAAACTCGGCATCCGTTTCCGAACAGAATCCGCAAATAATATCGGTGGTCAACACGATGTCTGAACGGAACGTTCGAATGCGATCCACCAAAGCACGATATTCCACATTCGTATAATTGCGGTTCATTAGGCTGAGAATACGATCGCTACCGGACTGCATCGGAAGATGGATATGTTTGCAAACATGAGGATGCTCCGCGACAACCTCGATCAGGCCAGAGGGAAAATCTTTCGGGTGTGGGGACGTAAAGCGAACACGTTCGATTCCAGGCACGTCAGCGACCGCTGTAAGCAACCGGGCAAAGTCCCAACTGCCATGACGGTAAGAATTCACGTTTTGCCCCAGGAGAGTGATCTGCTTAAACCCTTGCGCAGCGATCTGTCGAGCTTCTCGTACGATTCCTTCCGGGTCGCGTGACCGCTCTCGTCCCCTCGTATAAGGCACGACGCAAAAGCTGCAGAAATTATCGCATCCCCGCATAACAGCGATCCAGGCATTCACACCGTCGTTCCGTTCTGGCACAACGTCGTCGTAGGTTTCGTATTCGGAGAGATCGACAGCAAACCCCTTAAGAGCTGATCCTTGCTCCTGTAATCGAAGTGCGTTGGTTAGGAGCATGGGTAATTGACGATAGGCATCAGGACCGGCAAGCACGTCGACCAGAGGCTGTTGCTCCGTGAGCTCTTCCTTCAGATTCTGTGCCATACACCCCAGAACTCCCACCACCAGCGGACGCTGCTTCTTGAGAGCTTTGAGATCAGCGAGGTGACTATAGACTTTGTTGTGGGCATTCTCTCGGATGGCGCAGGTATTCATAAGAATCACGTCGGCGCGCTCGCGATCCTCGGTGAACACAAAGCCTTCTCGCTTCAGAAGCGAGCGAACGAGTTCAGAATCATACTCGTTCATCTGGCATCCAAATGTTTCGAGATGTATCAAAGGTGCTGCGAAGTGGGTTGTCATAATATAGGTAGAGACAGCGTTCGAGAGTGTCGAGGTTCTTCCATCAATTGGCCGACAGCCCAACGATCTGACGCTCCGGTAATCACCACGAGCCTCAGCTGATTCGCAAGATCGATTTCTGAAGCCGCGGCCACCTTTAAAAAATTGGCTGTCGTTCCAATCCTGAGGCCATCTATCTTTCCTGATTCGAACAGTACAGGCAGGGTGCAACCGATGTGTCGTTCCGCGAAGGTCAGCCGTTTATGTCGTGACAGCTCAGCCATTCTTCGCGCCCTTTCCCGGCTAACTCGGTCCGGCACACGGTGAGATAGCTTCGAGGCGGCCGTACCCGGCCTCGGCGAATAGGTAAAGATGTGAAAGTAGGAGAAAGGAAGGATGTCGGTCACGCGGAGCGTGTTCGTGAAGGCGGCCTCGCTTTCCCCCGGGAATCCTACCATGATATCGGTACCCAATCCGAGTCGGGGAACCAAGGAAGCCGCCCGTTCGATCAACGCAATGAACTCCGCCACGCGGTACGGACGATTCATGGCATGCAGAATCCCGTCGTCTCCACTTTGCAGCGGGACATGGAGATAAGGGCAGAGCTTTGACGACACGGCCATTTTGTCGAGAAGGGACTCCGTGATCGTCGTTGGTTCGATCGACGAGATTCGGATTCGCTCAAGCCCCGCAATCGTCTCAAGTCGCTCGATCAATCCCACAAGATCCACGCCGCGCTGGCCATAGCGCCCGATATTCACTCCTGTAAGGACCACTTCTCGATAGCCGCCTTCAACGAGGATTGATGCTTCTCGCATCACGTCCTCCACGAAGCGGCTTCGCTCATGACCTCGTGCGAACGGAATCAGACAGAAGCTACACATGACGTTGCAACCATCTTGGATCTTGAGGAACGCTCTCGTAGAGTCTGGTTCGCCGTATTCGGGCAGGGCGAAGTCCTCACGATCGATTGTCTTGGTATGGATCACGTCCGCCTGGGCGCGTTTTTTCAATGCCTGGGGCGTGGGAAGAAATGAGGGTAGATCCCACTTGAATTGATTGCCGACGATGAGATCGATACCGGGAACATTGCGCAACCTGTGTGTCCCGGTTTGGGCGTAACAACCGGTGACGGCAACGAACGCTTCAGGAGAATGCCGTAACGTCTTTCGAATAACATAGCGACAGGTGCGTTCCGCGTCCTCCGTTACGGAGCACGTATTCACCACGAGCAAATCCGTCGGTTCACCAAATTCGACGACACGGTACCCGTCTCGTCGAAGCCGCGATTCCAGAACGGTTGTCTCGGCCTGATTCAACCGGCAACCGAGAGTATGGAGAGAGGCTCGTTTCATACGTCGGCCGGGAGGCATTATAGAGAGGTTCTTCAGGCGGCGGCAAGGCGTACGATTGTTGAAGACATCGTCGTCTCGTGATACGATGCGCTCCGTTGTCGCCTTTAGCGGGACGGTGCGTCGAGCATGAATTCTCCGCAACGGTTTGGCGTCAGCTTCTTCCTCAGTCTACTTTTCCTGTTCCCTGCATCAGGTGGGTGGACCAAAGACATCCTTCCTGTTGAACCTGATCTGAACACGCGGGTGGACGAGCTCTACGATCATGAAGCGCGCTTGTTTCTCATGCTCTATTCACTCCAGGGGAACGGCCAAGTCGATTACGTAACGGGGCGGATGGTGCAAGAGTACGCGCGCAGCAATTTCGGGAATCCGGTCTACCAGACAGAGGCCCATCCTCTCTTCTATTGGTGGAACCACACCATGTGGAATGATCCGGAACAGGACGGCGTCAACGGCAACGAACGGATCTATCAAGAGAACGTCGAATTTGACGTCTTACGCTATAAGCCGTGCACTTTTAATGGTCAGTCCTGTTGAGGTTGTAGACGACTCTGTCTAAATCCAATCGCCCGCTCGGGTTCTGGCTTCCCCCTTCAAAATTCCAGAAAGTTCTGATGACGGATTCTTCCCTAATGGTAGGCTGGAGCCGTATTCACTCTGGGTAGAATCGATGAGCGTAGGTTCTCTTCTTCAGATTCTTGCGAACCGTCGCATCGAGATCATGTTGCCTCTTGGCTTTGCTTCCGGCCTGCCATTGGCACTGACAGCCGGTACACTCCAGGCCTGGTTGACGGTCGTCGGTGTTGACCTGAAGACCATCGGGATTTTTACTCTCGTTGGTCTCCCATACACGATCAAATTCCTTTGGGCCCCGCTGATGGATCGAGTCACGCTACCTTGGTTGGGTCGGCGGCGCGGATGGATGTTGGTCACGCAGCTAGGTGTGGCCGTTGGTCTTGCCTTCATGGCACTGATTGATCCCCGTGATCGCCCAGAATTCTTGGGGGTCTTTGCTGTGCTCGTGGCATTTCTTTCCGCCTCGCTTGATATCGTATTCGACGCATACCGGACCGATGTACTTCGGCCTAATGAGCGAGGTTTCGGGGCTGCTGTGTGGGTGAATGGATATCGCTTTGCGCTATTGGTTGCCAGCGCCGGTGCATTAGTACTCGCCGATCACCTTGGCTGGCAGACCACCTATCTCGTGCTCGCTGCCGTGATGGCTACCGGAGTTGCAACGATCCTCGTCAGCCCAGAGCCGTCAGAAACTCGCGGGGCTCCAGCCACACTCGGAGAGGCAATCGGTGGTCCGTTGAAAGAACTCTTCGCCCGTTCATCCGTCTGGGGGTTCCTCGCGCTTATTGTGCTGTATAAGATCGGCGATGCCCTTGCCGCGTCTCTTCAGACGGCTTTTCTCATTGGAGGCATCGGATTTTCGATCAGCGAGGTGGGGTATGTGAAAGGGCTTGGCGTCGCGGCCACGTTGATAGGTGCGTTGGCAGGAGGCATCGCGATGGCGAGATTGGGGCTGGTTTGGTCACTTCTGGTCTTTGGCCTGCTCCAGGCCATTTCGAACTTGGGCTTTATGTGGCTCGCATGGATAGGAAAGAGCCATGTAGTCCTCGTGACTTCGGTTGTCGTCGAGAATCTGACCGGAGGCATGGGGACCGCCGCGTTTGTCGCGCTGATCATGTCGCTCTGCGACCATCGTTACACCGCTACACAGTTTGCTCTGCTCTCTTCCTTGGAAGCATTTGGACGGGTCTTTTCCGGACGTCCATCGGCAGAATTGGTTGCGATGGTCGGTTGGATTCAATTCTTCTTCCTGTCGTTTCTGATTGCATTGCCTGGTGTATGGCTGGTGTGGATCCTTAGAGTGAGACTTCAGTCTTCTCGTGAACTACAGGATGCGGATCAGTCTCCGACGTGAGGCGGTTTATGACGGCTTCAGTCTACGCTGGAGATAGAGAACGAACAGCATTAATGTAGGTAGAGGGGCCAGGAGGAAGGGGACGAGCCAGACCCAGAAGTTCTGCGCTCGCATGCGTGCTTGGTCAATCATCCACACAAACACCCAGATCACCAACCCCGCGTAATTGAGTGCCATCCATCGCGTCGTGTGAATTTTGAGGCCGCTGGCCGTGTCTGGGGCACCATGCACGAGGAATATTCCCAGGAAGAGCACAAAAAGTCCTAAGAGTGTCATAACGAGACGCTTGCTCCATACGAACATAGCTATCCTCCTGCTCAGGGTAATACGGCAGACATATTACGGGACGCCTTGTTGCGCGGTAGGCTAATCATGTGACAATACTTTGTCAAACAGAGTGGACTGACGAGGAGTCAGCACAGAGGAGCATTTGGGGGGAGGCAGGGGTACGTTAGGAGACAGGGGGATGAATCTTCTGCAATTACTGTGTCTTGTCATCGGGCTTTCAGCGGCGGTCGTTCTTGCGCTGACTAATCCGACCACGGAACAATATCTTTCTTTTGTTCAATCAGAATTGAGTCAGGCAATCGAGCGGATGGATTCCTCGACGCCAGAAAGAGAACGAACCGTCATACAGAACATTTTTCGAACCCATGGGCAGGAACTTATCCAAGGAGTGGTACGGCCGAACACAGTTCGCAGAAATTGGGGGTTGCTCTGTCGTTTTGAAACCAAGGTCCTGGATGTTCACATTGTTGTGCTTGGTATCGGCGGGCACTTTATTCCACTCAAGGGTGTCGACGAGGCGGTGTTAAGACTTGGGCGCCTGACTTTTTGACATCACCATCAGCATACAGATCATCTATCCGGAAAAAACAGTTCCAAGCCAGTCGCGAATTTGTGGATAAGTAGAGCAAAATTCGTGTCGAACGGCGTTGTGTCCGGCATTATAGTTATCCACAGCTTTTCCTCTCTTTCCACAGAGAACCCACAATATTTAGTGTTGACAATTAATTCCAATAGCTATATGTAGCTACTCCGCTACCGGGCTTTGGTTCAGGTCACGAAACATCTCATGGCGAAAGAGACTACTTGATTGAAACAGTGCTCTATTCAGCTTTCAGTCCCACAGGGCGCAATAGGCCAGTCAACCATACTGCTTGAGGAGGGTCGATCGTGAGAATAGAACGACGATTTACGCGTCGCGGACAAAGCCCCTATGAAGGCCTGGCGTTCGTGAAACGTTCCTCGGAGATTCGGAATCCCGACGGCTCGACTGTCTTCAAGCTCGATCAGATCGATATTCCGGAACCCTGGTCTCAGTTGGCCATCGACATTCTTGCGCAAAAGTACTTTCGGAAAGCTGGCGTTCCGCTCCGTGGTGAAGACGGCGGCCCGATTCTCGAACATGACGGCAAGCCGGTTTTAGGAGGCGAGCGCGATGCGCGACAGGTGTTCGAGCGATTGGCAGGCTGTTGGACTCACTGGGGAAAGGCCTACGGGTATTTCAAGACCCCGGAAGACAGCGACGCCTTTCATGACGAACTCTGTTACATGCTGGCACATCAAATGGCCGCGCCGAACTCGCCCCAATGGTTCAACACAGGTCTCCACTATGTATACGGGCTCAATGGACCAGCGCAGGGACATTATTATGTAGACCCGAAAACTCGCGAGGTCGTGAAGGCCACCAACGCGTTCGAACATCCGCAGCCACACGCCTGCTTCATTCAGTCGATCGAAGACGATCTCGTCAACGAAAATGGAATCATGGACCTCTGGGTGCGGGAAGCACGCTTGTTCAAGTACGGATCCGGAACTGGAACAAATTTTTCGAAACTGCGCGGGGACGGTGAGTCGTTGTCTGGAGGAGGTCGCTCATCTGGTTTGATGTCGTTCCTTCGTATCGGTGACCGCGCGGCCGGCGCCATCAAGTCAGGCGGAACGACCAGGCGTGCTGCCAAGATGGTCTGTTTGGATCTCGATCACCCGGATATCGAGGAGTTCATCGATTGGAAGGTAATTGAAGAGCAAAAGGTCGCAGCCATGGTGACAGGGTCCAAGATCTGCGCGGAACGTCTGAATGCTGTCCTCAAGGCCTGCCACGTGGTCGATAGTGCCGGGCAGATGAAGGTTGAGATTAACGCGAAGCAGAACCCGATCCTGAAGGAAGCTCTAGCGGCAGCGAGACGCGATGCGGTTCCAGAGGCCTATGTGCAGCGGATGTTTGCCTATGCTCAACAGGGATTCACCCATTTTGTATTTCACGAATATGACACTAATTGGGATGGCAAGGCCTATCAGACAGTCTCAGGCCAAAACTCGAACAACAGCGTCCGCATTCCCAATGAGTTTTTTGCTGCATTGGATTCTGATGGTGACTGGCAATTGAAGCGACGAACGGATGGGAAGGTGTCCAAAACGGTCAAGGCACATGATTTGTGGGATCGCATCGGCTGGGCTGCGTGGATTTGTGCGGACCCCGGCACCCAATACGACAGTACGATCAATGAATGGCATACCTGCCCGGAGGATGGCCGAATTAATGCGTCGAATCCGTGCTCGGAATACATGTTCCTCGACGATACGGCGTGCAATCTGGCTTCACTGAATCTCGGAGAGTTTTTTACCTCTGATGGTGGTTTTGAATTGGACAATTTCCGACACGCCGTCCGTCTCTGGACGATTGTGTTGGAAATCAGCGTGTTGATGGCCTCGTTCCCCAGCCGCTCGATTGCGGAAAAAAGCTACCACTTCCGAACGCTCGGTCTTGGGTACGCCAATTTGGGCACGGTTCTGATGCGGCAGGGAATTCCCTACGATTCTCCTAAAGCGTTAGCGATCTGCGGGGCCTTGTCTGCCATCATGACTGGTGAATCGTATGCGGCATCGGCTGAAATGGCGGCTGAGCTCTGGCCGTTTCCCGGCTATGCGAAAAATCGCGATGCCATGCTCCGGGTGATCCGCAACCATCGTCGAGCAGCCTATAACGCTCCTGATGAGGAATACGAAAACCTGACGATCAAGCCAATGGGTATTCATGCGGAACATTGTCCGCCGGAACTGCTGATTGCTGCGAGGCGCGCATGGGACCGCGCTCTGGAGCTTGGTACTGCTTATGGGTTTCGAAACGCGCAAGTCTCGGTCATCGCTCCCACTGGCACGATCGGGTTGGTCATGGACTGTGATACCACCGGTATCGAACCGGATTTTGCACTGGTGAAATTCAAAAAGTTGGCGGGCGGTGGCTACTTTAAGATTATCAACCAAAGCTTACCGCCGGCGCTGGCATCGTTGGGTTATGACGAATCTCAGATCCGCGAGATCGTGAACTACTGCGTGGGACGCCAGACCCTTCAAGGTGCGCCGTTCATCAACCACGAGACGTTACGACAAAAGGGATTTGATGATGCTGCTCTGGCCAGAATGGAGAGCGGGCTGGCACAAGCCTTCGAAGTTCAATTTACGTTCAATAAGTACACGCTGGGTGAGGAGTTCTGCCGAGGGAAGCTCGGGCTCACGGATGCGCAGCTGAATGAATCCAACTTCAATATGCTGAAGACGCTGGGATTCACGCAAGAAGAAATTGCGGCGGCGAACGACTACTGTTGCGGAACGATGACGGTCGAAGGTGCCCCGCATCTCAAGGCCGAGCATCTGCCCGTTTTTGATTGTGCGAATCGCTGCGGCCGCATCGGCCAACGATACATTCCTGTCGACGCCCATATCCGAATGATGGCTGCCGCTCAGCCGTTCATCAGCGGCGCGATCAGCAAGACCATCAATATGCCTGCTGATGCGACGCTGGAGGATGTTAAATCGGCGTACCTCTTTGCCTGGAAATCCATGGTGAAAGCGGTTGCGTTGTATCGCGACGGGTCGAAGTTGAGTCAACCCCTCTCCGCATCAACGGACGGCGGAAAGACAGCGGAAGCTGCTCCCGAAGTCCTTGCAGCGGTGGAAAAGATCACGGAGCGGGTTCTGGTTCGATACTTGGCCAAGCGTCGGCCGCTTCCAACACGCCGGAATGGCTATACACAAAAGGCGGTCATTGGTGGACATAAACTCTACCTCCGTACCGGTGAATATGAAGACGGAACAGTGGGCGAAATCTTTTTAGACATGCATAAGGAAGGCGCCGCCTTCCGCAGTCTGATGAACTGCTTTGCCATCGCGATTTCCCTTGGTCTTCAACACGGAGTGCCGTTGGAGGAGTTTGTTGAAGCCTTCGTATTCACCCGATTTGAGCCTAACGGACCGGTGAAACTCAACGATCGGATCAAGATGTCGACTTCGATCATTGACTATATTTTCCGCGAACTGGCCGTAACCTATCTTGATCGGTTCGATCTGGCGCAGGTCCAGGAGGAAGATCTGCGGATGGATTCGATGAAGAAGGATGAGCAAGATCCGGAATGCATGGAGGAGGAAGCAACTCCGGAAACCCTGGCATCGGCCTCAATCAGCACCGATCTGTTCCCGTCCAGACAGAACGTGACCTCACGACACCAGGGCAATGGCCATGGACACGGGAACGGGAATGTTGCGCACAAGGTCGAAATCAAGCGGGAAACGGTGACGCTCACAGCAGTACAGATTGCTCGTCAAAAAGGCTATGAAGGGGATCCTTGCACAGAGTGTAAGCAGTTTACGATGGTGCGGAATGGGACTTGTCTCAAGTGCGATACCTGTGGTGCCACAAGTGGATGCTCTTAAGACCGTCCCTTTAAAGGAACCAGTTCGTCCGAGCCCAAGTGTCAGATAGAACAGGAAGATTGGTATATCCCATATCCAATTCGTAGAAAGACCGGAGTCCTTGGAAGTGCGGATCCACTGAGTCTGGTCTGGCTAAGAGGCTATCTATGAGCACCACAATACGGGAACAGGGTATCGAAACGGTCCACGATCAGGTAGTCAGTCTGGTGGCTCAACGATGGGCCCAAGCCTTTCATTGTCGGGTCACCATTAAGACAAGTCTCGAACAGAATCCATGGGCCGATTCGAATCAACAGTGCGACATCGTCGGTTGGTATGTGACCTCTGGCGGAAATAGTATGGAATGGATGGCTGAAGTCGAAACGGCGGAAACACTTGTGAGTCTTGAAACCAAGACCCGCTGGCGCAAAGCGATAATCCGAGGGGTACCAATTTACCTCTTAGTGCCCCGTGGGGAGAAAGAACTGGCCCAGAAAATTGCCCAGGAAGCTGAGGTGTCATTCACGTGCATCTATGAGTACTCGTTTCTCAACGATGCCTGTCATGTGTTATAAGAGGTTTAAATTGGTCGGTGCAGCCCCCAATTGTCGTTGAAGATTCTGCTCGTAGTCGATAAAGGTTCCGGACTGATACTGACAAGGAGTCGCCGAGTTTTGTACGTGATGGACCGTCGCAATTTGGAGTGCTGTCGATGCCAACGACGACGCAACTCTTAATTAGTGAACAAAGCAAACCTGGCGTCATTGCTCAAGTGGCGTCCGTCTTGGGTGAAGCAGGGGTAAATATCAAGGCATTTTCTGCGCCTGAAGTTACTGGCACGGGAAAGCTACGATTCCTTGTAGCAGATCTGGATGGAGCCAGAGCTGCACTAAAAGCCGCAAAGATCAGGTTTTCCGAGGAAACGGCCCTGCTTCTGAGTTTAGAAAATAAGCCGGGAGCCTTGAAGGAGGTGGCGGATCTCTTAACCAAGGCGCGGATAAATATCAAATGTGGCTACTGCACCCCCTCGCGCGAAGGCAAACGAGCGATCGTCGTCCTCACCGTTTCGAATATAGAGAAGGCTCTCAACGTTCTTCGGGATCAATCACTTGATGAATTCTGACCATGTGGAAAGGGCTTGCTTCGGTCCGGTCCCGTCCATTAGCCCTAGCCCTCCTGGCCGTCAGTAGCTACCTGCTGGTTTCCTGTGGAGGAGCAGCTCCTCGGCCCACCTATTTCCCCGGTTATCCCATTGGCTATGTCGAAAGGGGGGTGGCATCCTGGTATGGCCCGGGATTCCACGGAAATAAGACGTCCAATGGTGAACGGTACGACATGTACAAGCTTACTGCAGCTCATCGGACCCTTCCCTTGGGGTCTGTCGCTGTCATCCGGTCCTTGACCACTGGGAAGCACGTGACGGTTCGCATCAACGATCGGGGTCCATTTGCCAAGGGGCGCATCGTCGATCTTTCGCTGGCCGGGGCCCACGCATTGGGCATGACTGGGGCAGGGACGGATCAGGTAGAGCTTCGTGTGGTCGGATATCAGGGTCGTACGGCTGATATGGGGGTTCTGAGAATTCAAGTCGGTTCCTTCGCCGATCGTCAGAACGCAGTGAGCCTGTTGGAACGACTCAGGACCAACTACCACGGGGGACGGATTGTGACGATCGAGCTTCCAGAGGGACGTCGGTACCGCGTTCAGGTAGGGGAGTTCATGACCGAGGCTCAGGCCCAAGCCGCAGCCTCGCGCCTCGAATCCTCCTTGGATATCCAGCCCTTTGTCGTGCGAGACGATACTTAGCGGAATATGGTAGCGGAGTTTCCCTTGAAATTATCAGGGGATGTGACGCAACCTTTTGATTTGTTAGATGGTTTTGATGATCTGCTTGCTGCCCCCCCCCTCCTATGATAAATGTAATCTCCTATGTACAGTACTGGGTCTCCAAGCCACTTCCTGGTTGACCAGGTTCTTCTAGCGCCACGGCATGTTCAGATGGCTGGGAGATCCGTTTTTTCACGCCGTGGATGCCTCTCATCGGCTTCAGCTATCGGTCATCCTTAATCAATTCTAGACTCACATGCTTGATGTCTTGATCCTACTCGGTCTAATTGTTCTTTCAGCCGTAATCTCAACGGCAGAGATCGGTTTTTTCGCGGTCAATGAGACGAAGCTGCGCGCTCTTGCCCAAAATGGAAGCAAGCGTGCCAAGATGGCGTTATACCTTCGGAGCGACCCCCAAAAGCTTCTGTCTACCATCCTGGTCGGGGATCGACTCATTGCGACCGCGACCCCAATGTATGCCACCTTCCTTACGCTCAATACGTTTGGAGGGGAACGAACATTTTTTAGTGACACAGTAGCCGTAGCCGTTGGGTTATTGACCTTCGTGCTTCTGGTATCCGTAGACGTCATTCCGAAAACCCTGGCGGCGAAGTTCGCCGTTCCTGTCACCCTCAGCATGGCCTATCCCGTCTACGGAGTTCAGCTGCTGCTGAAACCGATATTGGCGTTGATGGTACCGTTGATACACAAGCTGACTGGGGGGAAGGGACTGACCTTGCCCCTGGTGACTGAAGAAGAGCTCAAAATCATGTTGGACGAGGGAGGGAGAGCAGGGGCGATCGAGTTCGAGAAAGTTAAGATGATCAAGAACGTGTTTCAGCTTAAAGACATCACGGCTGAAGACGCCATGACGCCGCGCTTATACGTATTTTCTTTGGATGGGAATCTCCACCTCAAGGAAGCCCAAGATCTGCTCTACAATTCAAAATACTCCCGCATTCCTATCTACGATGGGACTTTAGATAACATCACCGGAATTCTCTATAAGACACGTGCGCTCACGGAATTGTCGAAGGGCGGATTCGAGATGAAATTGAGAGACATTGCCAACCCGGCCTTGTTCGTTCCGGCAGGAAAAACCGCCGACGACCTCATGAAGCAGTTTCAGCAGGACAAGCGGCACATGGCGGTGGTCGTGAACGAATTCGGCGGCGTCATGGGGATTGTCACCCTCGAAGATCTCCTCGAAGAGGTGGTTGGTGAGATCATGGATGAGACAGACATAACGGAAGAACTGATTAAGCGCCTTGGGAAAAATCAAATCCTGGTTCATGGAAGGACGGAAGTCCACAAAATCAATGAATTTTTGAAAGTCGATCTAGGAGACGAAGCGGTCACGATCAGCGGCCTTATTCAGGAGGAATTGGGCCGGATTCCGAAAGTTGGAGATGAGCTCAGGATCGGTAATTGCCGCATTCTGATCCATGAGGCAGACCCACGGTCCATTCGCAGCGTTCAAATAGTCCGGGAAGAAAAAATCCCCGCGCATATTGAAGCTCCCAATCTCGATCTGGTCAGTTAGATCGGCCTCCGGTCTGCCCGAGTAAGGTCACAAACTCTTCTTCCGAGAGGATGGATACTCCGAGTTTTTTGGCCTGATCCAGTTTTGATCCAGGATCTCGCCCCGCCACCACATAAGACGTTTTCCGACTCACCGCCGAAGAGATGGTTCCCCCTCGTTCTTCTATCAACTTGGCGGCCTCGTCACGGGTCAATTGATCCATCCCTCCTGTGAAGACAAATGTCTTTCCAGCCAACGACGTTGTCCCTCCCGTTCGCGCTTGCGCGATTGGATTAATCACGATGCCATTGGTGAGGAGGCGCTCGATCACAAGCCGGTTGTGGTCTTCCTGAAAGAAAAGAAAAAGGCTTGCGGAGATTTCAGGGCCGATCTCACGAACTAGCTGCAGACGTTCCTGCGGTGCCGCCATGATGGCGTGTAAGGTATGGTATTCACGGGCCAGCACTTTGGCTACATGTTGGCCGACTTGCCGGATGCCAAGCCCCATCAAAAAGCGATCCAGCGTCACAACCTTACTCCGTTCGATTGCCTCGAGGAGAAGCGTGGCAGATCGGTCGGCAAACCCTTCAAGCCCCATCAGCTGTTCTTTGGACAGATGATAGAGATCAGCCAGTGAACGAACGAGACCTCGTTCGACCAATTGCGCCACGGTCTTGTGCCCGAGTCCTCCGATATTCATCGCAGCTTTCGAGGCGAAGTGCTCAATCGCTCCCTTGAGCTGTGCCGGACAGACAGTCGTGCCTGTGCAGTAGTAGTAGGCCCCTTCCCGCGCCACGGTCGATCCACAAACGGGACAGTGGACCGGTATGGCAAATGGTTCAGCGCGTTGCTCACCGCTCACCGGCACGCGTTCCGCGATCGCCGGGATAACATCGCCGGCCCGCTCAACCTTTACCGTGTCGCCGATTCGAACATCCTTCCGCGCAACTTCATCCGCATTGTGGAGGGTCGCTCGACTGATAGTTACGCCACCGACCTCCACGGGTTTGAGTAAGGCAATAGGCGTAAGAGTGCCGGTGCGTCCCACCGACACCACGATGTCCTGAATCGTCGTGATTTCTTTGCGGGGGGTGAATTTGTATGCGACGGCCCACCGCGGACTTCGGGACTTCACACCCAATCGCTGTTGCCACTCTCGTTGGTTTATCTTCACCACTACGCCGTCGATCTCGTACGAGAGGGTGTCACGCACGGCTTCAGTTTCATGATGGAACTTCATGACGTCATCAATAGACCGACACAGTTGTCGGTGCATTGGGACAGGTAGCCCCCAACGGGACAACGCTTCTAGCTCTTCCCAATGTGTGGGCAATGGCGAGCCGGACGAAGCCATGACTTCATAACAAGTAACGACCAAGGGCCGTTGCGCTGTCACGCTCGAATCCAGTTGCCGTAAGGAACCGGACGCTGCATTGCGGGGATTAGCGAATGTCTCGCCTTCTCGTTCGGTCATACGGCGGTTCAAAGCCTGAAAGTCGTCGAGTCGCATGTAGACCTCTCCGCGTACGACCAAATGGGCAGGAAATTCCGATTGGGGTTGAAGTTGGAGAGGTAGCGATCGGATCGTTCGGAGATTCACGGCCACATCCTCTCCGGTGATTCCATCGCCTCTCGTAGCACCTCGTGTGAACAGACCGTGGTCATAAACGAGTTCAACCGACAGGCCGTCATATTTCGGTTCGGCGGTGTACTCCACCGACGAAGCATGGAGTTCTCGTTTCATTCGCTGATCGAAAGCGATGACTTCAGCTGAATCAATAATCGAGTCCAAGCTCAACATAGGTTGTTCGTGTGGTACCTTAATGAGTTCGTCCAATGGTGGGGCACCGACACGCTGGGTGGGAGAATCCGGGGTTACCAGGTCCGGGTTTGCCTGTTCAAGTTCGGTCAGCTTTCGAAACAGGCGATCGTATGCGGTGTCGGAAATCTCCGGTCGGTCCTTGACGTAGTACAGATAATCATGCCACCGGATTGCCTTACGCAGAGCGATGATACGGGAGGGAATGTCGGAAGTGGCCATGAGGGAGGAACCTCGGTCGCTGGTCGACCGTACCATAGGGGTAGGAAGCTGGTCAAACGATCGAAACAGCCGTATTCGCTTTGACTTTCGCAGCGTTAGCCACTATTCTATCAAATCCTCGGTAAGGTGCCTGTTTTGACTGACAGCCGGTGCGTTTTCCGGGCTGCTTGGGGCAGAAACCCGGAACCGTAGAAGGAGGTCTTCATGAAGGAGGAGGGAGGCAGAATGATTGTGAATCCCACGGTGGTCAATCGCACTGTTCTGGTGGTCTTGGGAGGCTTCGTGCTGAGCGGATGCGTGCTCAGTGAAAAATACGAGGCGGAGAAGGCCAGAAGCCTGAACTTCCAGCGTCTGCTGGCTCAAGAAGAAAAACGTACCAGTGAGCTCGACAGTGAAGTGAAGCGGACGAAGAGGGAATTGTCGGAGTACGAAGCGAGGAATCGTGAATTAACTGCTCAGGTCCAAGCGGTAAGGGAACAAATGAGCCGGGTGCAGGAAGAAGCTGAAGCGATGAAAGAAGCTGCGTTGCTCGAGCGGAAAGCGAAGACCGATGTGAAGCGCTCCTCAGCGGCTTCGGCACGAACACCCAAGCCTGATGTAAGCCTGGAGAGCACGGACCTCTCGGGAGCCTTCACGGGGACACCATCGGATACCAAAGAGGTGGCTGAGGCAACGTCCATGGACACGACGCCGGATGTGAAGGCCGGAGGCATGGTCCATGTGGTCAAACCTGGGGAAACCCTGTACCGCATCAGCCGCCGCTACGGGGTCAGTGTTGATAAGATCAAGAAGTGGAACAAACTGCCCGATGAGATCATCGAGGTTGGGCAAAAGCTCATTGTCGGTCAGGAATAGCGACAACTAGGAATATTCACGTGCAGACGCCACAGTATTCGTTAAGCCTAGACCAGTTTCGTCGTTATGCCCATGAGGGGAATTTGATCCCTCTCTATCGAGAGATTCTGGCTGACTATGAGACGCCGGTCTCGGCTTTTGCCAAGATCGATCACGGCCCGTCAGCCTATTTGCTTGAAAGTGTCGAAGGTGGGGAGAAATGGGCGCGATACTCGTTCTTAGGAGGGGGGACTCCTGTCGTCGTGTACGAAGACGGAGGAGATCTAATCCTTCTCAGGGGAAAAAGCAAGAAGCGCATTCCCAGTCTTGGTCGACCTCTCGACCGTCTGCGAGAGCTGATGCAAAGCTACCGTCCAGTTACGTTGCCGGATCTCCCCCGGTTTGTTGGCGGGGCTGTGGGATATTTCGGGTACGACATGATCCGTACGTTCGAAGAGCTCCCAACTCGTCGAAAAGATCAGGGTTCCGCTCCCGATTTTGCGTTTTTGCTGACCGATACGCTGTTAATTTTCGACAACGTCGCCCAAAAGATCAAAGTGGTGGCCAACGCCCATGTGAAGTCGACGGCTGATCGAGATATTAAACGAGCCTACCGGGAGGCGACAGAACGCATCGAACGGATGATTGCTCGTCTCAAACGACCGCTTCGACGGACACGACCTCATCGCCGCAATAGACCGATCACGTTTACCTCGAATATGAGCAAGGCCGACTTTGAGAAAATGGTCGCCCGGACCAAGGAGTATATTCGCGCAGGAGATATCGTTCAGGCGGTCCTGTCGCAGCGATGGGAAACCAATATTCAGACAAGTCCGTTACAGCTGTACCGGGCGCTGCGCGTCGTGAACCCCTCTCCATACATGTATTACCTGAGAATCGCAGGAGTTGAACTGGTCGGGTCATCTCCTGAAACCCTGGTCCGGTGCGAAGATGGGTTGATTTCAGTCAGACCTATTGCAGGAACACGTCGGCGAGGCGCGACGGCGGAGGAAGATCAGCAGTTAGAGCGCCGGCTGCTGGCGGACGAAAAGGAGCGGGCTGAACATGTCATGCTCGTCGATCTGGGACGAAACGACGTCGGTCGTGTGGCCGAACGAGGTAGCGTGCACGTCGACTCCCTCATGCATGTGGAACGGTACTCCCATGTGATGCATATTGTGTCGAACGTCACGGGGCGGCTTGATCCAGCCAGGGACTCTTATGACGTGTTGCGCGCTTGCTTTCCTGCCGGAACCGTGTCGGGTGCTCCCAAGATCCGAGCGATGGAAATTATCGATGAGCTCGAGCCGACGAGGCGTGGGCCTTATGCAGGAGCCGTGGGCTACTTCAGTTTCTCTGGGAATATGGATATGTGTATCAACATCCGGACAGTCGTGATCAAGAAACATCAGGCATATATCCAAGCCGGTGCCGGAATCGTCGCTGACTCCAATCCGGAGCATGAGTACGAAGAAACATGCAACAAGGCCCGCGCCATGATGAAAGCTGTTGAGCTCGCGGAACAAGGATTGGAGTAAGGGAAAGGCAGATGGCAAGCAGACCTCAAAATTACATGGCTCTGAGCTATCAGCCATCAGCTATCAGCTGAGAGCTTCTATGCTATTAATGATCGACAACTACGATTCCTTTACGTACAACCTCGTGCAGTATTTTGGCGAGTTGGGAGAAGACGTCCACGTCTATCGAAGCGACAAAATTACGCTTGATGAGATTGAAGCGCTGCATCCGAGCCGCCTGGTCGTTTCCCCCGGTCCTTGCACACCAAAAGAAGCGGGGATCTCAGTCGAAGCAATCAGGCGGTTCGGCGGAGCGATTCCCCTTTTGGGTGTGTGCCTGGGACATCAGTCATTGGCGGTTGCGTTTGGAGGAGAAGTCGTGCGGGCCGAGCGTCTCATGCACGGAAAAACATCATGGATTAAGCATGATGGCAAGACGATCTTTAAAGATCTTCCCAATCCCTTCGAAGCCACACGATACCATTCCCTCATCGTCAACCGCTCGACGCTCCCGTCCTGCTTTGACATTTCAGCCGAAACGGCTGAGGGAGAAATCATGGGGATTCGGCATCGATCGTTCGGTATTGAAGGCGTGCAGTTCCATCCGGAATCAATTCTGACGACGGTCGGCAAGGACCTCCTACGGAATTTTTTACATTGTAGCCATCAGCAATGAGCGGTCGGCTTTCGGCCAGTGGATCTACGGCGGAACTGATCGCTGCCAGCTGATAGCTGAGGGCTGATAGCTGCTGATCATGATCAAAGACGCCATTGCAAAACTGGCCGATCGCATTTCCCTTACAGACAAAGAAGCCGAAGAAGTGATGGCCGAAATCATGGATGGCGCGGCCAAGCCAGCCCAGATTGCTGCGTATCTGATGGGGCTTCGTCTCAAGGGTGAAACTGCGGAGGAAATCGTCGGGTCTGTGAGAGCGATGCGAGCACGTGCCGTTCGAATTGCCGTCGGAGATCCCGATGTCGTGGATACTTGTGGCACTGGAGGAGACGGAGCCCATACCTTCAATATTTCGACGACGACGGCACTTGTCGTTGCCGGCGCTGGTCTCACCGTTGCGAAGCACGGGAATACGTCGGTCTCATCCAAATCGGGGAGCGCTGACGTCTTGGCCGCCTTAGGCGTCAAAATTGATCTATCGACTGAGCGCGTGGCCGATTGCATCAATGAGGTCGGAATCGGATTCCTCTTTGCGCCTCTGTATCACGGCGCCATGAAACATTGCGCTGGGCCACGACAGGAGATCGGAATCCGGACGATGCTCAACATTCTCGGACCACTGACGAATCCAGCCGGCGCGACCATCCAAGTGCTTGGCGTATTCGATGGAACACTCACCGAACTCGTGGGGAAAGTTCTCCTACAACTGGGATCACGGCATTGCTTCGTCGTGCACGGCTTGGATGGGCTCGACGAGATTACAATGACCGACAGAACCATGGTGTCGGAGGGTAAGCAGGGCGTCCTATCCAGTTACGTGCTGGATCCTCAGGAGTTCGGGCTGTCTCGTGTGCGCTTGAAGGATCTCGCTGGTGGATATCCACCAGACAACGCGGAGATCACACGCGACATTCTGCGGGGGCGGAAGGGACCGAAGCGGGACATCGTGTGTCTGAATGCAGCTCCTGCGCTGGTCGCTGGACGCAAGGCAAAATCGCTTCAGGAAGGGTTTCGTCTGGCCGCTCAGACGATCGACTCCGGAGCCGCCGCAGAGAAACTAGAACGTCTCGTTGCCTATACGAATAAATAGAAAGGTTTGAGGTTCGAGGCAAGGGGCTTAGGGAGATTCAAGCTCTGGCCACTTGCCCCTCGCCACGAGCCCGGCAAGCACATGATTCTGGATCGTATTCTCGAGCACAAGAAGGCCGAGCTTCGACACAAGCAGAGCCGTGGGTACTTGGCCGAACTCACCGGTCGGATCAGGGATTTGCCGCGTGCCCTGGGGTTTGCGGTGGCCCTAGATGCTACTAAAACGACCAGCTGCCCAGCCCTTATCGCCGAGGTCAAGAAAGCATCACCAAGTTTAGGGCTTCTCAGACCGGAATTTGAGGAGAGGTTTGATTATCTTGGAATCGCCAAGTCGTTCTATACCCATGGAGCCTCGGCCTTATCCGTCCTAACCGACAGGGAGTTTTTTCAAGGGAACCTTGAATATCTGCGAGAGATCAAGCAGGCAATTCCGCTGCCCGTGCTCAACAAGGAATTCATGGTCGGAGAGGTGCAGTTTTATGAAGCTCGTGCCTACGGTGCCGACGCGGTGCTCTTGATCGTTGCCGCACTCGAACGGGAACAGTTAATCGATTATCACGCGTTGACCAAAGAACTCGGCATGGACACGTTGTTTGAAGTGCATCATGAGCGCGAACTCGATACGGTTCTTGAACGGATTCCCGATGGACGGTTGATAGGAATCAATAATCGTGACCTCAAGACATTTTCTACGGATCTGGGTGTCACGTCGCGACTGGCCAAACGTGTCCCCAAGGATAGATTGATCGTGAGCGAAAGCGGCATTCATAAGCGGGACGACGTCATCAGGCTTCTCGAAGCTGGCGTCCACGCAATGCTCGTGGGCGAATCCTTGATTCGTGCCGACGATATTGGCGCGAGAATCCAGGAGCTTTGTGGAGCGGAGAAAAGGACTCCGACCACATCAGAGTTATAGCTGGAGAAAGTCGAAATAGCCGTGTCATATCGAGCAAAAATTTGCGGAATTACGAACATCGAGGATGCCTTGGTTGCAGTAGCGGCAGGGGCTGATGCGCTCGGCTTCATTCTCTATCGAAAAAGCCCTCGATACGTCGAACCGATAATGATTCAACGGATCGTTGCCCAGTTGCCGCCGTTCGTGGTGCCGGTCGGAGTTTTCGTCAACGAGGAAATCAAGGTTGTGCGCGATGTCATGGACACGTGTGGCCTGGCACTCGCCCAGCTCCACGGGGAGGAAACCGCGACGTACTGTCGCGAATTGAGTCGTCCTGTGCTGAAGGCGCTACGGGTGAAGGACCGAAGCACGTTCCTTTCCTTTGCGGAATATCAAGGGAGAGCCGGGGTGCGGGGCTTCGTCCTCGACGCGTTTTGCGATGAGGCCTACGGGGGGACCGGTCAGGTTATCGATTGGGGCTTGGCCAGGGAGGTTGCCCAAGCAGCGACGGTTGTTCTGGCGGGAGGTCTCACACCGGAGAATGTGGGTCAGGCTCTTCGAGCGGTGCAGCCGTATGGGGTGGATGTCAGCAGTGGGGTTGAGGTCGCTCCGGGCAAGAAGGATCACGAGAAGGTTCGAGCCTTTCTCCGTGCGGTGAAGGTTGTGTCCCCGTAACAGCCCCGTCTATACTAATTATTTGCATCTTCACAGAGAGTTCTATGGCTACTGTTCCTGACAAACGAGGGCGATTCGGATTGTACGGGGGCCGGTACGTCCCCGAAACCTTAATGCCAGCCCTCCTCGAATTGGAACGGGAATATGTGAAGGCTGCCAAGGATCGCCGGTTCCAGGAGGAATTTGCCGGCTATTTGAAGCAGTACGCCGGCCGTCCGACTCCGCTCTACTTTGCAGAGCGCCTGACGAAGAAATTAGGCGGCGCAAAAATCTATCTGAAGCGCGAGGATCTCTGTCATACGGGAGCTCACAAGATCAACAACGCAATCGGCCAAGCGCTCCTCGCTAAACGGATGAAGAAACCACGGGTCATTGCCGAGACCGGTGCCGGTCAGCATGGTGTGGCGACGGCAACTGTGGCGGCAATGTTTGGTCTGCAGTGTGAAATTTATATGGGGACCGAGGATATGCAGCGACAAGCACTCAACGTCTTCCGCATGCGTCTCCTGGGAGCAACGGTGACTGGAGTGGATGCCGGCAGTCGGACGCTCAAAGACGCGATCAGCGAAGCCATGCGGGATTGGACGACGAACGTCCGTTCCACGCACTACATTCTCGGTTCTGTGCTGGGCGCTCATCCCTATCCCATGATGATTCGCGATTTTCAATCTGTCATCGGGCGTGAAGCCCGGAAGCAAATCCTTGCCGCCGAGGGACGCCTGCCGGACAGCCTTGTCGCCTGTGTGGGTGGCGGCAGCAACGCGATGGGCCTGTTTCACGCCTTCCGTGACGATAAAAAGGTCAAGATGATCGGCGTTGAAGCCGGCGGGCTCGGCATTGCCAGCGGAAAACACGCTGCACGATTTGCAGGTGGAAAACCCGGTGTGCTGCAAGGCACGATGACCTACCTCCTCCAGGACGACGACGGACAGATCAACCTCACCCATTCCGTGTCGGCGGGGCTGGATTATGCGGCGGTCGGTCCCGAGCACAGCTATTTGCGTGATGAGGGCCGGGCAGAATACACCTCCGCCACCGACGACGAAGCCCTCGCGGCCTTCGATCTGCTCTCACGGGAAGAAGGGATCGTGCCTGCGCTTGAGAGTGCGCACGCCATCGCGCACATCATGAAGATCGCACCAACCATGAAGAAACATCACGTGATGATCGTCAACCTCTCCGGTCGAGGTGACAAGGACGTCCAGCAGGTCGCGAGAATGAGAGGGATTACATTGTGACGTCACGATTGGATCGAACATTTGCAGGACTGCGGGGCCGTAACGGTAAAGCGTTGATCGCCTACATCATGGCTGGCGATCCGACGTTACACGACACGGAACGCCTGGTGTTGGAATTGGAGCAGGCCGGAGCCGATATGATTGAGCTTGGCGTTCCGTTCTCGGATCCGATTGCTGATGGTCCTGTCATTCAACGGGCGGCGGAACGGGCGCTTCGGAACGGTGCATCGCTGCGCAAGATCCTTCCGATGGTGAAGACGCTTCGAAACAAAACCCAGATCCCGCTTATCTTCATGGCCTATTATAACACGATCCATGCGTTTGGACCGGAGCGGTTCTGCCGGGAAGCGGTGGCTGCCGGCGTCGATGGTGTGATTGTCCCGGACATGCCGCCGGATGAAGCAGGCCCCCTCGAAGAGCCAGCCGCTGAGACCGGCTTGCAGCTGATTTTTCTCGTGGCGCCGACGAGCACAGCAGAACGCCGCTCCTATGTCGTCCGTCGATCGCAGGGCTTTGTGTATTATGTGTCCCTTACCGGGATCACGGGGGCGACACTCAGCAACCTCACCGATGTCCGAGCCAACGTCGAGAAGATCAGAAAGATTTCAACGATACCGGTAGCGGTGGGGTTCGGGGTGGCGACGCCTGACGATGCAGCCAAGGTGGGTGCGATTGCCGACGGAGTCATCGTGGGTAGCGCGATCGTCAAACGGATTGCCGCACATCAACAAGACAGGGGGATGGCGGTTCAAGTAGGAGCTTTTGTAAAATCCCTGAAAGCCGCGATGGTTTCATCTTCATTCGCGACAAGCCGTTAACGCATTTCTTTCCCGAGCTTTTCATCGACAGAAGTTACTACTACGTTGGCTGGAGAGGGCCACGCTTGAGATTCGTGAGGGGGGACGACTCGGAGAAGCGGCTAGTGTTTCGGTTGTGGGGGCATCTGTTTGATCATTTCGTCGACAAGATCCCTGGCGACATCCTTCAAGTTTGGTTTCATGAACATATAACTGCTAGACCGTTCGTGGCGAGCTTTCCAGACCGTCGTCCCATTCGTCGCATCGATTAGCCGGAGGCTGAGTCCCACGCGGCCGGCGTTGTCGCCCTCTTTCCTGACGTACTCCCAGGAATTCACCCGAACAACCAGAAACGAATCGACGTTCAGGGCTTTCCCAAGCTTCACCGCCGATTCCTTATCTGATTGACCGGTCATTTCGAGGCGAGAAAAATAAAACACTAAGGCATCAAATGCTTCTTTCGACCCTTGAAAGACATCGGTCACTTGTTCGGGAGCCACTACGCGTTCGATATGGGCGATACGGTTGAGGGCTGAGGCGATGACTTCTTGGATGTCCTCACGGGCACTGTCGTATTGACTCGCCATCGGTGGAAGTACGGCGATCGCCTGGGGGCGAAACACCCTCGCTCCAGGTCCCTCCCAGACTTCTTGCAGACCTCCACAACCGGCGCTGGTCAATAAGAAGAAGCCGAGAGCGATCCGTAAATCTGTACGATGGACGGTGAAGGTCATTCGGTCAGTATACCATTAGAACGTCCATGCAAGAGCACCGGAGGCGATCGCACCTCCTTTATCAAAATCGTACCCGCCCGCGAGGTCCAGGCGGAAGGAGTAGATTCGAAACCCGAGTCCGGCGGTCGGGGTAAAGATGGATCCTGCGTCTTGAACGTTCTTATATGTTCCGATCCTGAGGGACAGAAATTCAGATAGAAGCGTTTGTTCCATGCCGAGGCTCAAGACCTGGCTCTTCAATCGCGGCACCAGTGTCTGGTTGGAGGTGATGTCCATATCAGCAGTAATGGTCATCGTCGACCAGGGATTGACCGCCACACCGCCGCGGACCTGGGGCGTCAGTTTGTACTCCTGTCCGCCCGGCGCGTCGAAACTCGGTTGATTGATGTCTTTGGCGACCACCCCAAATCGCAACCACGAAGAAGGGCGATACATGGCGCCGAGATCGACGCCATAGGCGGTCGAAATCTTCGCCTTACCAAAATTGCTCAGAAGATCCGGGTTCGCCCCACCTTGCAGGTTGGTCGGATTGTTGTAGGCCCAACCTTGAAGAATCTTGCCCGTGACACCTATGGCAAAAGTCTTATCTGCAAAGGCATAGGCATAGGAAAATGCTGCCTGCCCGACCTGCAATCCCCGTAACGTCATCTGGCCGGCCAAATTAACCTGCCCGCCGCCCGTCGTCACCTGTATCGGTGAGGTCACGAATCCTCCCGACGTCGCGACATCGGAGACGTTGAATCCAAATGCATGCTCGCCGAAATGTCCTTTCACGTAGATGCCGCCTGCACCAAGTCCTGAGACGGTGGCCCCAGGTTGATTGATTTGATTCGCGATACTCTGAGCCTTCGCCTGATTGGCCGCTGATGTGTCATTGGGGTTAAAGTCTTTTAAATCATCCAGCGCGTTGAAGATATTGTCACGTCCGGTCACTTGAGCCGTCGCTTGAATTCGAATGTCCAAGGATTTGACCATCGCCAAGCCGGCCGGGTTCCAATAGGTCGCATAGGCGTCGGTCGTGACCGCCACTCCAGCACCACCCATGCCTGCCGCGCGGGGACCTACGGTAACGAATTCGACGGCGAATGCTTGCCCGGATAGACCCACGACCATGACGGCTGCCGCTGCCTGCAGAGCCGTAAGGATACGCATGAAAAAACGTCCTCCCTGAAGGATCGGGTCTTTTGCTGAGTCTATTGGAGGGATCGAGTACCGTCAAGAGTTAGACGATCTGACCGTCCTGCATGTATACGATACGATCGGACTGGGCGGAAAGCTTTTCGTTGTGGGTCACGATGACGAACGTGGTTCCACGCGATTTATTGAGATCTCGCATCAACGCAAAGAGGGCTTCCCCTGTGTGAGTGTCCAAATTGCCAGTCGGTTCGTCGGCCAGCACCAAGTCCGGTTTCTGTATCAAGGCCCGTGCGACGGCGACTCGTTGTTGTTCGCCGCCGGACAATTCGCCGGGTTTGTGATACAGACGTTCGCCCAATCCTACCTCGGTCAACAACGCTACGGCATCAGCTTGGACGTCGGCCGGTGACCGTCGTTGTATCAAAGCCGGCATGCAGGCGTTCTCAAGAGCTGTGAATTCCGGCAGCAGGTGATGAAACTGAAACACAAACCCGATCCGCTTATTGCGAAACTCCGCCTGTGCTGACTCAGAAAGCTGAAACAAATTGTGTTCGTCAAACGTTACCGTTCCTCGTGTGGGGCGTTCCAACATGCCGATGATGTGCAGGAGGGTACTCTTTCCGGCTCCTGATGCACCCATGATGGCAAGCAGCTCACCTCGCCGGATTGTCAGGTTGATGCCGTTAAGCACGGTCAAATCGTGCTCGCCTATCTTAAAGGTTTTGTACAGGTCGTTGATCGTGATCATAACCGTGACCACCAGCGCCTGGCCTGCAGCCATCGATCATGGCAATCGGCTGGGGGCTGGCTGTTCAGTTGGTTACTCATATCGCAGGGCCGCCGCCGGTCCCAGCCTGGCAGCTTGGCGGGAGGGGAAGACTGTGGCGAAAAAGCTGATCAGGATGGCCGACCCAGCAACGAGCAGAACGTCAGAGGCCAGAACATGAACGGGAATGCGAGAAATATAATAAACGGTCGGGTCGAAGGTCCAAAAGGTCTGAATCAGCCAGAGGAACGCGTAGCCAAGCGGAATTCCGATGCTCGTACCGGTCAGACCGATGATCAAGCCGTTCAGCATGAAGATGCGGCGGATACTGGTGCTCGTCGCGCCCATCGCTTTCAGGATGGCAATTTCCTTCTGCTTCTCCGTTACGATCATCGTCAGGGTGCTGACGATATTGAACGAAGCCACGATGGTGATCAGGACTAAGAGCAAAAACATCATCGTTTTCTCGAGCTTCAATGCGGAAAATAAGTTGCGGTTCATTTGCATCCAGTCTCTTGCCCCATAGGAAAATCCGAGCGACTGTTCAACCGAACGGGCAATGTCTGCGGCGTGGAACACATCGGTCACCTTGATTTCAACGCCCGTGGCGGTCGCACCAAGGTTAAAAAACTTCTGCGCCTCACCGAGGTCGATATAGGCTAACGACGAGTCGTATTCATACATGCCGGATTGGAAAATCCCTGCGACTGCAAACGTTCTGATCTTTGGCACCATTCCCATCGCACTGATGGGACCGGCAGGCGGAGAGACGACGTTAACCGTATCACCCATGAAGACTCCCAGTCGCAGCGCAAGCTCCTTCCCGAGAATGATGCCGGGTTTTTCGGTCTCGACCGGAGGGCCGGTCGGATCGTCTGGGGGAGACTGTTTGACCTTGATGGGCGTCTGCAAGTCATTCAAGGTGCCTGCGGCAAGATTCTTCGCGAGTTCGGTTACATTGCCTTCTCGTTTCGGATCGATGCCGCGAATCACAATCCCTTGCACACCGGTCTGGGACGTCAGTAGCACCTGTTTCAGCACAAACGGCGTTGCTGCAACCACATCCGGGACCTGCTGAACCTTGTCGGCGACAGAGTCGTAATCAGTCATCCCGTCTTTCATCCGATCCTGCACGATGATATGAGCGGTGGTGCCCAATATCTTGGCCTGAATATCTTCCTTGAACCCGGTCATAATGCCCACGGTTCCGATCAGAGCGGCAACGCCGAGAGTAATACCGGCGATTGAGACAAACGTATTCAGTGAGATGGTTCGATTCCGCCGTTTGGCGCGCAGGTAACGAAGGCCGACGAAAATTTCGTAGGGGAGAGGCATGCGGAACTATTTCTCCGGCCTCAGTTGAGGAAAAAGGACGACGTCTCGAATGGACGCCTGGTCGGTGAACAGCATGATGAGGCGGTCGATGCCGATCCCCTCGCCCGCCGTCGGCGGCATGCCATATTCGAGAGCACGGAGGAAGTCTTCATCGACACGATGTGCCTCTTCGTCTCCGGCCGCTCGTTGCGCTGCTTGTCCCTCGAATCGTTCCCGTTGATCAAGCGGGTCATTCAGCTCCGAAAACGCGTTGGCGATCTCACGTCCCGCGATGTACAGCTCGAAGCGATCCGTGAGCGCCGGGTTAGAATCCTTCCGTCTCGCTAGCGGAGAAATTTCAATCGGGTAGTCGGTAATGAAGGTCGGCTGAACGAGGTTCGGCTCGACCGTTTCTTCAAAGATCTCGTTGATGATGTTGAAGAGGGGCCATTTCGGATCGAGCGGGACACTCAACTGTTCCGCAGCTCTGATGGTCTTCTCCCTATCGAGGAGCACCGACGGATCCAATCCATTGACCTCGAGAACCGCTTGATGGTAGGACCAGCGCCGCCAGGGCGGCGCCAAGTCGATTTCCTTTCCTTGATACGCGATCTTGGTCGTACCAAGGATCTGCGTGGCCAATGCAGCAATGAGTTCTTCCGTCAAAATGATCAGGTCCTGATAATCCGCGTAGGAGACGTAGAATTCGAGCATCGTGAATTCTGGGTTATGGATCGTCGAAATGCCCTCGTTCCGAAAATTCCGATTGATTTCGAAGACACGCGGAAACCCTCCGACGATCAATCGTTTCAAGTACAGTTCCGGCGCAATGCGAAGGTAGAGATCGACGCCGAGGGCATTGTGATGGGTGACGAATGGTTTGGCGGCCGCTCCACCGGGAATCGGGTGCATCATGGGTGTTTCAACTTCGAGAAATCCTCGCTCGACGAGGAACGACCGAACCCCGGCGATGATTTTGCTGCGGACCTCAAAAATTCCATGGACCTCCGGATTGGCGATCAAATCCACATAGCGTTGCCGATATCGAGTCTCGACGTCGGTCAAGCCGTGCCACTTCTCCGGCAGTGGTCGCAGGGCTTTGCTCAAAAATGTGAGCTCATGAACTTCCACGGTGAATTCATTGGTTTTCGTCCGAAAGAGCGTGCCAGTAACGCCGATCCAATCTCCCAGATCGAGCTGTTCAGAGATTGTGTAGGCCCGCTCCGATAAATGATCCTTCTTCAGATACACTTGCAATCGATCGGATCCGTCCTGCAACACTGCAAAGCCGGCTTTACCGAAGCGCCGCAAGGCCACGACTCGACCGGCCACGGTACACGAGACCTTTTCTTGCTCCAATACTTCTTTCGTTTTCTCGCCATGCCGCCTGATGAGTTGCCCGGCCCGGTCCTTCACTTCAAACCTGGTGCCGTAGGGGGCAACGCCAGCTTCGCGTAAGTGACCGAGCTTCTTCATCCGTTGCTGACGTTGTTCGTTGAGTTCGTCCATACAAATGGCAGAGGGGTCTTCGCTATCAGCCTTCAGTATTTAAAGGTCGTCGGGTTCACTGATGGCTGACAGCTGAGTGCTTCCTTTCGTGAGCTTCATCTTCAAATAGGCCTCGATGAACCCATCCACATCGCCATCCATGACCGAGGCCACGTTTCCCACTTCGTAACCGGTGCGGTGATCCTTCACCATCTGATAGGGTTGAAATACATAGGACCGGATCTGGCTTCCCCAGGCAATGTCTTTCTTTTCTCCGACAATGGCGTTGAACTCCGCTTCTTTTTTCTTCTGCTCCAGTTCATAGAGACGCGCTTTGAGGATCTTCATCGCACCGTTGCGATTCTGGAGCTGGGACCGTTCGTTCTGACATTGGACCACGATGCCGGTTGGGAGGTGCGTAATGCGGATCGCCGTCTCAACCTTATTGACGTTCTGGCCGCCGGCGCCGCCGGCCCGGAACGTATCGATCTTGAGGTCCTTATCTTCGATCACGACGTCGACATCTTCATTGATTTCCGGGTACACAAATACCGATGCGAACGATGTGTGCCGCCTCTTATTCGCATCAAACGGTGATATCCGTACGAGCCGATGGACGCCCGCCTCGGCTTTGAGATATCCATAGGCATAGGGTCCCGTGATCGAGAGGGTGACACTTTTCACACCCGCCTCTTCGCCGGAGAGCAGATCGAGGGTTTCGACTTTGAACTTCTTACGCTCGGCCCATCGCACATACATGCGAAGAAGCATCTGTGCCCAGTCTTGTGATTCCGTGCCACCGGCGCCTGGATGAATGGCCAAGATCGCGTTGTTGGGGTCCAATTCGCCGGAGAGGAGCAATTCCACACGAAGGGACGCCAGCCTTGGTTCAAACTGATTCAGTTCGGTGGCAAGTTCTCGTTCAAGCGAGGGATCGCCGCTTTCTTCGGCCAGTTCCAGCAGCGCCCCGAGATCGCTCAATTTGCTCTCGATGTCGCGCCACTGTTGGATCTCCCGTTCGAGTGCCGCCTTCTTGCGACTGATTCGAGCGGCGGCCTGGGCGTTGCTCCAGAATTCCGGCTGTGCGGTTTGACCTTCCAATTGGGTGAGCTCGGTCGTCATGCGGGCGAGGTCAAAGATGCCCCCGGAGTTCCGAAACTTGATCGCCGACCGCTCGAATGCGAAGCCGTATCTCATCCAGCATGGACGAATCCTTTCGCCTTAAACCGGTGTGGCAGCCACGGTCCCGTGCTCCGGGCCTTTTGCCCGAAAGATCCCGTACAGCCACACGAGCGCGCAGAGTATAACACAGCCGTAAGCAAACACATCGCCATGGCGGCTGTAAAAAGTCCGGGGGGCCCACGTTTGAAGACGCCCCTGTAACGTCTGTTCCGTAAAGATGGGAGTTGCTTCGACGATACGGCCGAACGGATCGATGAACCCCGAGATCCCGGTATTCGCCGAACGGGCAAAGGACAAGTGGTTTTCCACTGACCGGAAGACCACCATGGAAAAATGTTGCGCCGGCGCCGACGAGTCGCCGAACCACGCATCGTTCGTGATGGTTACAAAGAATTCGGCACCATTCGCCGCCAGGCGTCGGACCAAGTCTGGGAAAATTACCTCGTAGCAAATCAGCACCCCAAACTTCACCGGTTTAACGGACGAAGTCTCACTCGTTGGCCCGCTCGAACGTGATTGTGGGTGTACCGACAGAATCGTCGGGCCGGGACCCGGCTCAAAGTCTCCGATCCCCTCGACCAACTTATCAAGAAAAAACAACAGTGACGATTTCAAGGGAATGTATTCCCCGAACGGCACGAGGTGTTGCTTGTCGTATCGACCGACCAGGTGACCCTCGGGAGACAGGAGAAAGGCGCTGTTCAAGAGATAGGGACGTCGATCGGGGTAGTACCGGAGCGCAGGGCTTCCAAACAGCAGGGAGGCGTGAGCCCGATCAGCCAGTGCGATCAGTCGCAGCTGATATTCCGGCTCCCGTTCGAACAGGAACGGAGTGGCGGCTTCCGGCCAGACCACGAGATCAGAGGAAGTATCCAGCCTGGCCATCAGATTTTCGTATCGCCGGAGGGTTTCCTCGCGATAAGCCGTATCCCATTTCACAGCCTGATCGATGTTAGGTTGCACCACCCCCACCGAGAGCGAGGTGCGGGCCACGTCGGATAACGGCGTACCAGTCGACAGCCAGAGTCCATAGCTCCATGCCAGTATCAAAAGTAGGGCAGCAGCGGTCATGAGTTCCCAGGGCAAGGCCGCAGGACGAAATCCTCGAAAAAGCGGCATGAGCCAGAGCATCAGTTCGGCGAGTGCCACATTTACCAACACGATGACGAACGAAACTCCGTAGACGCCGGTATGGTCGGCGAACTGAATCAGGTCAATCTGCCGATATTGCGAATAGCCGAGTAATGCCCACGGTAATCCACTGAGTAAATGGGTGCGCAGCAGCTCCAAGCTTACCCAGAGACATGGTGCGAGGAACAGGCCGTATCGAGGGATGAGGCCGCGAAACCAGACCAGGCCTGCCCCGTAGATGCCGACGTAGAGACCCAGGTAGGCGGCAAGCAACAATAGAATGGCATAGCTGATCGCAAGAGGTACCTTGCCATAGAGGTGCATCGCGGTCACAACCCAGGCCATAATGCCGGTAAAGCCGATCGTGCCAGCCAACCAGCCGGTCCAGAAGGCCTGGGATTTTCGCCTTCCCTCAATCGCGAAGTGGAGGGGGATCAACGCAATCCAAGGCAACAGGCTGAAATCGAACCTAGGAAAGCAGAAGGGAAGGAGAATTCCGCTGACACCGGCAAGCAACAACCCATGCGTGCGAGAAATGCCGGGGAGAATCATCGGTCGTACCGTAGCGAAAACGTGCCAGGGATGCAACCCACCCACGTTGAAAGAAAGTGGGTTGATTTCGCGGTCCAAAAGGGGTATTCCATCATCCAGCATCGATTTTCATTGGGGTCCGGCCGAATGGGCCGGCAAAAGGAGGGTAACCTGTGAAACGATGGGTAATCATCAGATCCGTTCTATCTCTCAGTGTTGTAGTGCTCATGCTCGCCGTCGGATGCGGCAAGAAAGTCACGTCCTCGTCCGGAGACACAGCTTCCGAACGGATCAAACCTGAGCCAATCGCGGCTGCGCCATCGACACCGGCCGCGGCGGGCGGACCGGCGACGCCGGGCGGGATGGAGGCTGCTCGCGCTACTCCTGGCGGTCAAGGGCAAGCAGGGGTACCCGGTGGCGGTCCTGGAGGTGGCGGGATGGCAGGAGGACCAGGGGGGAGCGAACTACAGGACATCTTCTTCGATTACGATCGGTTTACCGTGCGAGCCGACGGGGTACAGGCGATGGAGCAGAATGCGCGGTGGATCCGTGCGCATAAAGGCCAAAACGTGCTTATCGAGGGCCATTGCGATGAGCGGGGCACACAGGCCTACAATCTGGTCCTTGGTGAAAAGCGTGCGCGGTCTGCGAAGCGCTATCTCGAAGATCTCGGCACAACCGGTTCACAGTTGCAGATCATCAGCTATGGAGAAAACAGGCCGGTCTGTAATGAACAAACAGAAAGTTGTTATCAGCGGAACCGACGCGCACATTTCGTCGCAAAGTGACCGTCAGCTTGCCAACAAGTCGGAGGATACCTGTCACGTTATCGCAAGGAGGAACACGTGAAGAGGAATTTACTCATCGGCGTCTGCGTACTTACTTCTGTCGTCATCAGCGGCTGTGCTGCTCAAGGTGAGAAGATAGACGTGAAGATCAGCACCAAGCCCGCTACGGAAGCGAAGCCTCCGGCTGCCCCGGCCGTAAAGGTGGCTGTTGTTCCATTCCAGGATGACCGGATCGATCGGTCGAAGCTCGGGACTCGTCAGCATCTCTGGGGTGGGGAAAGCACCTTCGCCTTGCCGAGTGGCACAGTAGGAGAGGCGAGTGCCCGTGCTTTTGCAGACTACTTAAAGCAGAAAGGGTGGCAAGCGGCGTTCGCCAGCAGCGGCTCCGGGGCCGACATTACGATTACGGGCAAACTGCTCGAAGTCGCCGTCGATGCCAAGAGCGGGATTGCCCATACTGCCCTGACCGGGCGGAACAAGATGGTCCTTCAGGCGGACAACGCCGCCGATGGCAGTAAGGTCCGCGAGACCGTCTCAGGGGTTGGCAGCGACACCGTCTTCTGGTTTGATCCCGATGACGCCGAAGAATTGTTGAATGACCTTTATGACAGGAACTTCGAACGGTTCCTCGCCGATACGAAGCTTGACGGGAAAGTCCTCAAACTTCGCTAGCGCAACAGGTTCCACATTTGTTTAGGCATGTGTAGCTCGGCACGGGACCGACGAGCAATCCCGTGCCGAAGAGAAAGCTCTGCATCACTGTGTCATCGTCTTTTCCCCAGAGTCTCCTGTAGAAGCTTTTTCCATTCGTCCCGACCGACTGCCGGCATAGTCGTAATCTGAATGTGGCCGATCGCCGCGTTCAACACAGCCGCCTTCATGGCTGTTTTGTTGTCAGGAAATTCCCAGACCGCGACGACGTCATACTCTCCGAGACAGTAGTAGGCCTGGACCAGCTTGCCGCCGAGCGCGTGCGCGTTTTCCTTCACCATCTCGGCTCGCTCGATTCCCTTGTCCTTCATAGTTTGAAGGCCATGCTGGGTGAATTTCACGAGGCTGACGTAGGTTGGCATAACGTACCTCCTTGGTGAGGGTGGCGGATCGTCGGACGGATTGCTTGTGACAAATTGTAGGCCTCTTCGTCAAGCTCCCACAAGGGGAGTCTCCAGAGTCGACAACAACGAAAGCTTGACTCGCTCGAGGTAGGGGGCTATCGTGAGCTTGTGGGAGGAGAAAACGCCCCGAGGGAATATGGTTCATCAGGGGATCGAGCGCTGAGGATGGTGTGCAGGACCAGCTTGTACTGGGAAGCCTAAAGTCCTCCCGCGATCTCCGCCGTACCTGATCGTCCTCGGTTAGGTGCGTGCTCCTCCCACCCATAATTCTCACCACTCATCAACTTCATACAACGAACACAATATTGTTTTGCTGATGGTTCACTCTGCTCATCAATCTGTGTACAATGCTGCGCAATTTATCCGCGCTGATTCCTAAGAGGGTGAATGGCCAGATCTCAAGCCGCTCTCGCTCATTCGAAATCCACATCACCAATATCCGCTAGCGAATCGGTCGAGCCGAAGAAAGCTCGCGCGAATCTTCCACAAGCGGTGACCGCCGTGGAAATGGGTGCGCGGCAGCGGGAAATTTCTGTTTCTGAATTTTTTACCAAGAATCGGCATCTGCTCGGATTCGATAATCCGCGGAAGGCACTTCTCACCTGTGTAAAAGAGGCGGTTGATAATGCACTAGATGCCTGTGAAGAGGCCGGTATTTTGCCGGATATTCTGGTCAAGCTCGAAGTCGCTGCGACCGGCGAAACACCTCCGCCGGTGAGCCAGGCAACGAGGTTTCGGATTACAGTTGGCGATAACGGGCCGGGGATCGTCCGTCAACAAATCCCGAAAATTTTTGCCAAACTCCTCTATGGATCAAAATTCCATCGCTTGCGCATGAGTCGCGGTCAGCAGGGGATCGGTATCTCCGCAGCGGGCATGTATGCGCAAATCACTACCGGGAAGCCGGTGAAAATTATCTCTCGTACAGGACCAAGGGCGTCGGCGCACTACTTTGAAGTACAGATCGACACAAAGAAGAATGAGCCCCGCATATTCGAGAATAAACAGGTTGAATGGGATCAGCCGCGAGGCACGCAGGTCACGCTCGAGGTCGAGGGTCGTTACCAGAAGGGCAGGGCCTCAGTTGACGAGTATTTGGAGCAGACGCTCATTGCCAATCCACATGTAAAGCTGGTCTATCTGACGCCGGAGAATGAGACCAAGACCTATCCGCGCACCTATAAAGAATTACCGCCCTCGCCACGCGAAATTAAACCCCACCCGTACGGTATCGAGTTCGGCATGTTTCTCAAGATGCTCCATGACACCAAGAGCCACACGCTCTCGGGATTTTTGGCGTCGGATTTCTGCCGGGTATCGCCGGCGCTCGCGGTGGAGATGTGCAAGCAGGCAAAGCTCTCGCCCAATACCAGACCGCGGGGCATTCACGGGCAGGTGGCTGAAACGCTCTATAAGACGATCCAAACCACCAAGATCATGGCGCCGCCCACCAACTGTCTCGCTCCGATCGGCGAGCAGGCAATTCTGTCGGGTCTGTATAAGCAGATCAAAGGGGAATTCTATACAGCAGTCAGTCGTCCGCCTGCCGTCTATCGAGGTAATCCTTTCATCATCGAAGCAGGCTTGGCTTATGGCAGCCGGCCGGAAGACCAAACGGCACCCCAACAGCCAGTTATGCCCAAGGCAGAAGGCGAACATGAGGAGGAAGATTCAGAACTCGCCCGCGTGATCCGCTATGCGAACCGTGTGCCTCTGCTCTACCAGCAATCCGCCTGTTCAACGTTCAAGGCGGTGTTGAACACCACCTGGAAAAATTACGGTGTCACGCAATCGCGTGGCGCACTGCCTGGTGGGCCGATGGTGATCTTCGTCCATATGGCCTCAGTGTGGGTTCCTTTTACGAGTGAAAGCAAGGAAGCCATCGCCGATTACGATGAGATTCAGAAAGAGATCACGCTTGCGCTTCGCGAATGCGGCCGAAGGTTGGGGCTGTTCTTGCGCCGGCGCGAGCGAGCGGCTGGTGAGTATCGGCGCCGCAATATATTTGAACTCTACATCGAGGAAGTAGCTGAGGCCTGTAACCGACTCAAGGGCGGGACGCTGAAAACGGAGAAACTCAAGGCACAGTTGCAGAAAATTGCGACCTCGCGTACTGGTGGAATGAAGACAGACGAGGCGCTCGGAAAAACCGGTGGAGGACCGGAAGGCTTGCCGGATTCGATCATCGTTACGCCAGAAGGGATTGAAGGGGAAGCGTCGATAGTCGTGGAAACTGCTGAAGCCCTCGCACAGGACGCAGCACCAAAGGCTGATACCCCCCATGTCGATATACTGCCCATTAAGAAACCGATTGAACGGGGGGCGAAAGGCAAAGCTGATGCGAAGTCGGGCAAGCAGGGTAAAGCTGCGAAGGGGAAGGCGGCACAACTCACGCTCTTTTCTGGGGAGCCGCAATCCGGCAAGAGAACGGGGGTTATAACGAAGAAGACCCGCAAGGTTCACAAAGTCAGAGGGAAGAAGTAACACGCTATGACGAAGACTAAACACAGGCACAATGGTGCCGTCGCAAAAAAGCTGATTGGCCTCGCCGACCTGGTCATCAGCGCGGCAAACCGCTCGAAAGACCCGACGTTGGCGATCCCCATTCGTGCGCTCTCGAACGTCTCGTTCAATCCGCGCAAGGGCATGATCGAAATGGGGAACAAGAAACAAGCGCGCTCGTTTTTCAACGTGGGGATGACGAAGAAGTTCATGCAGACGATCTTGGTCGCGGACGCGTTAACGGAGCTCCAGCGGTCGGATCTCACGACGTCGCTCAGAGAAATTTATTATCGGACCAAGCATACGATAAAAAACTCGCACGAGAATACCTTCGATACACAGGATGAATCGGACCCTGTCATCGAGGATTTGGAGGTGTCGGTAGAGGCCTTACGAGAAGAGCTCCATGTCCGGGCTGAAAACGGCGGGAGTGTCGTGGGTCCCCTCGTCCTCGGAGATGATGGTGACCGTGTCGATTGCGCCAAATTAGGAAAAGGCGGCTATTCGGTGCCCTCGATTGTTGAGCCGGAATATGTGGAGATCCGTCGCTGCACGGCTGATTTCGTGTTGCTCGTGGAAAAGGGGACACAGTGGAACCGCCTCTCAGAAGATAAATTCTGGCGGCGGTACAATTGCGTGTTACTGACGGGTAATGGCCAACCGCCTCGAGGGGTCCGGCGCTTGGCTCGGCGGCTCCACGAAGAACACCGGCTTCCGGTCTATGTCCTGGTGGATAACGATCCTTGGGGCTACTACATTTATTCAGTGATCAAACAGGGGTCAATCAATTTAGCGTTCGAGAGTCAGCGTATGGCCATCCCCAAGGCGAAATTCATCGGTTTTTCGAGTGCAGATCCTGAACGGTACGAGTTGCCCCGCAATGTCGGCATCAAGCTCAACGAGAAGGACATCACGCGTGCCAAGGAACTGATGAACTATCAGTGGTTCCAGAAGCCTGCCTGGCAGACGGAAATCAAGCGGATGCTTACGAGCGGGTTGAAGTACGAACTCGACGCCTTGGCCAACAAGGACTTTCAGTATCTCACGAAGAAGTATCTGCCCCGAAAGTTAAAAGAGAAGGATTGGCTGGACTAGAACCTCGTCCTATTTGTCATAATAGACGACGATGGTAGCCTTATTGCATTTGCAGCAGGTGCCTTGCGTCGTCATGGGGGTCTTGCCGGCTCCTTCCGCAGCCTTGATGTCGGCGTCCTGGGTTCTGCCGGCCTTGTTATAACAGTCACTACAGTACGAGGCTGTCTGTCCCATAACCCCTCCTCGGCGTGGTCGATCGAAATGACACCGTATGAGACGAATGCTACAGAAAGTATAGCGCGGAATGTGGAAACTGCGTAGCCGCCTCCTGCCGCATGGGTTTTTCCGTGAAGTGAGGGAACGCTGCGCGGAAATGGAAATGAGCCAAATCCGGCCTCTTCCTCTGGTAGCTGGAATTTTCGCGAGCCAGTTCATCACTCCCTCTGTCGCCCAAACGCCACCGCCGAACCCACAGAATCAATCACAGGCGAATCTGCAGCCGGCGGTCCACGATGTGGGAACTGGGGGAGCAACGACGGTCCCGGCCCCTCAGCCTCCTGCAGCTGCGCCAGGCATGTCGCAGACCTCTGGCGTCGGGACGACCGTTGGACCAGCCGGATGAAGTTTGCCAGCCATGCCTGGTGGAGCCACCACTCACACGAGGCATGGGAGCGCAGGATCCCTCCACCCTCTATCTCCATCCTTCCCCACTTGGTCTCATGTCTTGTGATCCTGCGGTGAATATTGCCTGTGACTGAACCAGCCTTGCTCCGTTATTCTTCGAGGTGTTATGATTCGCCAGTCGTTGGAGATTTTCGATGCCGAACATTACGTTGCTTGTGTCACCAAGTTGTGGGGCCTGTCCGTCGGCGAAGAGCCTGTGGAAGCAATTGCGAGTGAAATATAGCTTTTCCTATCGAGAGGTCGATATTACGACTCAGGACGGACAAGATCTTGCGAATCGTCATGCGGTCCGAGCGGTGCCGGCGACGATTATCGACGGGCGCCTGACCTTCGTCGGCGTGCCGAGCCGAGAGAGCGCGGAAAAGGCGCTGCAATTGAAGATGAAACCTCGGGAGTAAGGAACTTCGCTCCATGGTCCCCGACGATGACGATTTCGAGCTGCCGCCCCTCCCGGTCCTCGATAAAGGCCCCCCACCGGATTGCCCGATTTGCGGTGATCCGATGTCCTTTATCGATGGTGACTGGGCCTGTGTGGATTGTAACGGGGAGCTGTTAGGTCCTGAAACCGGGTAGTCGCGTCCTTCTTTGCCTGTCTCTCGTGGCGGGCATAGACAGAATGGACACGACCTCTTCCTCGCAACCTTCGGTTCGCACTCAAGTGTCACGAAGCGTGCGCTAGATGCTCCGAGTCATCACCGGGCCGATTCATCCCGATCTTGAGCAGGCTCTCGTCGACGATGTACGGGTTCTCAAGGACGCCGATGCTCTGGCCCCGATTGCTCTCATCGTTCCCTCAAGCGCTCTGGCAGAACGGCTGAAGCGCCGACTGACCGTCGAGTCACATCTCCCACTCCTGAACATCCATTGTTATACGTTCCATCAATTGACGCTACGGCTCAGCCAGGAGATGGCGAGGTTCCGGCAAGCGACGAACATTCCGCTGCAGATCGTTGACGACTTCTATTTTCGGCAATTGGTCCATTATATCGTGAAACGCAAGCTCTCAGGGCTTGAGGCCTTGGATGCCATATCGCCATCACCCGGTACGTGGAAAGGCTTATGGGCTACGATTCGCGATCTCAAGGATGCAGCGGTCTCCCCCTCGATTGCGCTGGGCGCTGTCGCTGATGGAATCTTCGAACCAGAAGATCAGCCCTGGCTTCTCTCGCTCTTCAGGCTCCATGCCGCCGTCGAAGAAGCCAGTCGTTCGTTAGGCATCGGATCGCCAGACGATCTGACTGCTTCGCTCGATTCCAATCCGTCCCGATCATCCTTTTTGCGACGGATGACGCGGGTGTTGTACTACGGTTTCTACGATCTCACGCAAGTACAACTGTCGTTCTTCGAAGCGGTCATACAGACGGTGCCGACGACGTTGTATTTCCCCTTGGAATCCAGGTCCGCTTTTGGGTTCGCACGTCAGTTTTTCGATCGTCACATTCTGCCTCATTCCGGCAGCCATGAAGATCGTGGGAACCACGCAAGGACCTCCTCTTCGACTCGCGTCGAGCTCACTGTTTTCAACGTCATAGGGGCCGATGAGGAGTTGGCGACCGTCTGCCGAAAGATCCTGACGTTAGTCGAGGTGAACGGGTATCGCTTCGACGAAATAGGGGTGGTGGTACGCACTCTCGAGCCGTATTGTGCCTGTCTCCAGCAGGTGTTCGATCGTCATCTCGTTCCTTTCGTCTCCACCGCTGAACGGCCTCTCCTGCGGGAGCCAGTGGCCAAGGCTCTCTTGCGTTTGGCCTCATTGCCAGTAAACGACTTTGATCATGTGGCTGTAGTGGATGTAGTGACAGCCTCCTTCTATCGGGGCGAGGCTCAGGAATTACATGCCAGGCCGGATTGTTGGCGCAACGCGGTCGCCACGCTCGGTATTACCAAGGGTGAAGGCGAATGGATCCGGCTAGCGGCTCCTAAGGCAGCCTCGATTCTTCACGATTCCAGGGCGGACCCTGAGGACATGGATCGGACGGGTCCGATCGACGATCCGGTGCAACTGGCCATTCTTTGGTCGCGTGTCTCACGGTTAATCCGGGATTGCCGGGCTCTCCCATTGCACGGATCGATCAGCCTCCTCACTGATGCCTTTCGCGCGTTGGCCACGATGCATTTCCATGTACCGGGTCTGACTGTTCCGCTTGCCTCCGATGAGCCCGAACCGACGATCGGTTCTCTGGTGAAACTGGCTCTTGATCGATTGATCCAGGTCGATCCCCTCGGCAGCGACGTCAGGTGGGAGGATTGGGTCGATCTCTTCAACCAGGCGTTGATCGAGACCGCCATTCCCATCGAGAGCCAACCACACCAGGGCGTGCAAGTTCTCGATGCCATGACAGCCCGCGGTCTGACGTTTCGCGCACTGTTTGTCATCGGTCTCAACGATAAAATCTTCCCACGCGTGGTTCGAGAGGATCCATTCCTTCGCGATCGTCAACGGGCTGTGCTCCAGGCAACGTTGGGCTATAAGGTCGACGATAAACTCTCAGGTCATGAGGAAGAACGGCTTCTGTTCGAGCTACTGATCGGTTCGGCGACCCAGCGCTTGTGTCTGTCGTATCAACGAGCTGATGAAGACGGCCGGGTGTTGGCGCCCTCATCCTTTCTCGGCGAAGTCGTGCGTGATTGTCGATTCGTGACGAGACCGGAAGAAACCGTACCGCGCCGTTTGACCGCTCGGATTCGAGCCGTACCCTCGATTCAAGAGATCCTGCCGGCACAAGAGTTAACGCTGAGTTGGCTTCTGCAAGGGGTTGAGGTTCTGCCTCTGATGAATGCTTTGGGGCTAAGTCACCGCTTGTTTGAACGGGGGCTCGCATCCTTGAAAATCATCGAACGGGCGTCGGTGGAACTCGGTTCGTTCGATGGACTACTAAAGCCCCGTGTGGAAAAGCTTTCAGCATTCGATCGGGATGGAATATCACCGACGTCCTTGGAACGGTATGCCAGGTGTCCATTTCAGTACTTTGCAGAGGAGGTATTGCGGCTTGAATCGGTGCGGAAGATACAAGGAACCATGCTACCTGCTCTCACCATGGGTACGTTCATCCATGAATCGCTCCGGCTCGCCTATGAGAAATTGGTCGCGCTGCATTGGCCGGAAGCATCTGTCGCAGAAGCGGATATTCGCGTAATCGGGACCGTTGCCGTATCGCAGGTTTTTGATTCCTATGCGGTCACGCAAGGGACCGGCCGGGCCTTGCTCTGGACACTGGCCCGTGAACAGGTCGCTGAGTTGGTCTTCGGCGCGATTGCTTCGGATCAAGAGGATTATCGGAAAACCGGTTTCCGGCCGCATGCATTCGAAATGGCGGCAAACGGAAGTCTTCGCTTGCAGGATGACCAGTGTGTTCTCATGAAAATTCATGGGAAGCTCGATCGGGTGGACGTGCGGTCCGACCCTCCCGCTCTGCGTGTGGTGGACTACAAGTATAAGCAGGGGCCTGAAATGGCGCCGTTGGATCACAATCTTACCACGGCGGCTGTCCGAGGCGTGCGCCTCCAGCCTCCGTTCTATGCTTCGATGGACCTTCCTGGATTGCCTGCGCCCTCTGAAGTCCAGTTTCTGTACCTTGGGCCACACTGGGAAAAGCCGATTGTCCCCTCGAAGTTCGAGACCTCAGTCCTTGAGGGCAACATAGGAACGTCGATCCGTCGGACGATTCGTACCTTGGTTGAAGGAATCGCACGGGGGGAGTTCTTCATCCTTCCTGACGGTTATTGCGATCAATGTGCGTATTCCTCAGCCTGCCGCCGAAACGATGCCATGGTCTGGTGGCGCTCCTACCGATCGCCAGAGGCTCGAGTGTTGCGACAAGTGAGAAAGCAGAAGGTAGCGGATGAGTGATCGATCTAGATTGTCCGATAGTGAGTCGCGTCTCTTGGCCGAGACTACGTGGGATCGCAATGTCGTCGTCGTCGCGGGAGCCGGGACCGGAAAAACGACGATCCTTGTCAACCGTATCCTGAATCTCTTGATGCGGGAACCCAATCCGCTGGGCGTCACAGACATTATCGCGGTCACGTTTACCAACAAGGCCGCCACGGAGATGAAATTGCGACTGCGCCGAGAGCTCATGAGGCTTGCAGAACAATCGGTCGAAGCTGAATTGGCAACTTTCCGATTTCGGTACCACCTCTCGGATACTCAAATCAGCACCAGGGCTCGACAGGCTCTTGAGCAATTAGAAAAGGCGCAAATCGGAACGCTCCACAGTCTAGCCGCGCATCTGTTGCGGCTTCACCCCCTTGAATCCGGCCTCGATCCGTCATTTCAAGAGGATGATGGATCGCGGTTTATGGAAACGTTCGACGGGGTGTGGGATTGCTGGCTGGATGACGAATTGGGTCCGGAGGGTATGCAGCACGATCGTTGGCGTTCTGTCTTGGCTGGAGCGAGCCTGGACGACCTTCACCAATTGGCGACCTTGCTGGCCAATGAACTGATCGACCTCGACGCACTCGAGCGCCAACTGCACATGTCTCACGTTGAGGGGCCCCTGCGCGACTGGATCGCTTCAGCTCACTCGCGAGCAACAGGCCTGCTGGCATCCAGATCGTCGGACAAACAGTTGAAGGCGGAGCAGATGCTGTCCGCGACGGTTCAATGCTTGTCACTCCTGTTGGAGCATGGCCTGACTGGTTTGACCTCCTTGGGGCCCGAGGTGCGAGCGTTGCTCCGAAAGGATGCAGGGAAAGCCACGTCAGGGTGGGACAAGAAAGTCTTTCAAGAAGCGGTCATCATGATCAAGCTTGCCAAGCAGCTTCTCGCCGTGGATCAGTCCTACTTTCACAACGTGATTCACTTGCTTCGACCAGTCCTGACCCGAGTGCGCGACGCTTTTCTCAGATCGGGCTGGATTTCCTTCGATGGACTTTTGGCCAGAGCCAAGAGGCTGCTACGAGACTGTCCAACCGTAAGAGAGCGGATAAAATGTACCTATCGAGCGATTCTGGTTGACGAGTTCCAGGATACGGACCCGGTTCAATACGAAATTATTCTCTATCTGGCGGAACGCGCAGGGAAACAACAGACTGCGTGGCAGGACATCGACCTGGAACCAGGCAAACTGTTCATCGTCGGTGATCCCAAGCAATCGATCTATTCGTTCCGCCGGGCCGATATCGAAGCGTTCGAGCGCGTCGTCCGGAAGATTCTGGACGATGGTGGCGTAGCCTGCTCGCTTGTCACGAACTTTCGGAGCGATATGATGGTCTTGGACGTCGTCAATGACCTGTTCGACCGTCTGTTTCTTCCAGAAGCTCATGTGCAGCCTGCCCACGAACGGTTGGTGATGCGGCCGGACCGGAGGACGGAGGTCTCAACGGCCGGTGTACAGCTGCGTCTGGTTGCTCCCAATGAGGGTGAAGAGGCGTTCGATACGGAGACCGCCACTCGCACTGAGGCGGAAACGCTGGCTCGATGGATCAGTGAAACGCTCTTAGCGAGTGCCACGGTAGTTGATCGGGAGGGCCGATCCGTGCCACTCCAGCCGGGACATATCGCCTTGATCTTCAGGAAACTGACGCAGGCGCAGGAGTACCTCGACGCACTGCGGCGGTACGGCATCCAGTACGTAACCGACGGCGAAAAACATTTCTATCGTCGCCAGGAAATCATCGATTTCGTCAATATATTGCGGGTGATCGAAGATCCGTACGATCGAATCGCACTGGTCGGTGTGTTGCGGTCTCCGCTTGGCGGCGTCACGGATCAGAGTCTACTGGATCTGTCCCAGCTGAACTGTCTTGATTATACCCGGCCTGAACGCCTCGCTGCCTCCAAGCATCCAGAGGCACTCGAACTCGCACAATTATATGAAGCCTTAAGAATGCTGAGACAATCAGCCCAACTACGGCCGGTGCCAGACGTAATCGATCTCCTATTCGACCGTTTGCCGGTTCCGGAACTGGCCGCTTCGTCCCTGCATGGTGAACAGGCCGTAGCGAATCTTCGGAAGATTCGCATTCTGGCCGAAGAACTTTCAGACCGACCGCATATGACGCTGGCGGGCTTTGTAGATGTGATGATGACGAGGTTGACTGACCAGCCGGAAGAAGCAGAAAGTGCGTTGGCTGAGGAATTGCCCGATGCTGTCCGGGTCTTGACCATTCACAAGGCCAAGGGGCTCGAATTCCCCGTCGTCATTCTGCCCGGCCTTCACCAGGGGTCCAGAGTTCCAGGTAAGGGACCGAGGCTGGGGCATGATTGGTCCAGTCGATTATACGGCCTTCGGGTCGGGAATCGTGCAAATCTTGGGGCCTTGCTGGTTGAACCAAAAATTTCGGCTCGTGAAGAGGCCGAGCAGCGCCGATTGCTGTATGTCGGTATGACGCGAACCAGGGATCTGCTCGTACTGTCAGGGGGACGCACGTCGACCCTTGGACGAGACACGGTGTTATCACTGATTCACGATGCAATTCCCGACGCAGCAACCTCTAGCACGGCTGGTACCATTTCCCTCGGAGCCGGTCAGATGGAGCAGGTCGTGACATCAACGTCACCCACAGTTCGAAAGGGTCCACATGAGCGAGAAGCTTCGGCAGTCCCTTGCCCTTCACTCGATGTGGTGGTGAATCGACGCCAGACGCGGAGGGACTATTGGTCGGCCCAGAAAATGGCTCGGCGACAGGTTACCCCCTCACTCCTCATGGCGCAACGAGTGCCGGCTCGATCAGCCGGCTCGCCCGACTCATCCGAAATGGCGTATAGCCGAATACTTGGCGTGTGCGCACACGCAGTCCTAGAGCAATGGGATTTTGATTCACCAGATCGAGATCCTGCCCCAGCCATCGAGCGGGCATGTCGTCAGCACCTTGCCCCGGACCTCGCTGATAGAGAAAGCGTACTGAGGCAGGAGCTCTATACGATCTTCTCCTCCTTCCTCACGTCCGAACTCTACAATAGACTGCAACGGGCCACCATTCTTGGTCGAGAAGTGCCGTTTCTCCTTCCCTGGGAAGAGCGACAGGTTATGGAAGGCATCATTGACCTTATTTACCGTCTTGACGGTGGAATCTGGATCGCAGACTATAAGACCGATGCGGTTTCAGCAGAGGCGGCTCAGCCGAGAGCTGAGACATACCGCGAGCAGGCTGAGATTTACCGGACTGCTGTGCGGCAGGCTATGGGTCTCTCGTCTGTTGCATTTCAGTTTATCTTTCTCAGACCCAGCATGGCCATTGAGATGTAGGAGGTACGTCTGATGAACCTACACGTGCTCGTTGTGTTGTGTCTCTGCGGAGTACTCGGCTGTGCCAGCGCAAAGGCTCCTCCTGCCTCGGTGCTTGCGGCACCAGCAGGCAGTCCTGCCGAGGTGATGGCCAAACTCGAAGAGGGGAATCTTCTCTTCTCCACGAAGGATTATGCCCGTGCGGAGCAATCCTATCGCCAGACTATTGCTGCTTATCCGGATTTGGCTGAGGCTCACTATAACCTCGCCGTTACGATCGACCGGATGGGCAATCGCGGAGAAGCAAAGAAACATTACTTGGAGGCGGCAAATCTAGCTCCGGGCAACAAAGTGATCTGGGATTCTCCACCGTTCCGAGAGATGGGATTGACCCACGAGATTAATAAGAAATCGTACTTGGATGCCGATCCTAAAGTTCGTTGAGCTTGCTTCGAAAGGACAGCTGTGCCGAGAGATCCACACCGATTGCCGGCTTCCCATGAGCAGTTCGGAGCGTGGGTGCAGGAAGCACTTGCGCACTTGCCGCCGCCCTACGATACGATTGCCCGCGATGTGTCTGTTGTTGTCGAGGATGAACCTCCGCCTGAGGTACTCGATGAACTTGAGCTCGAGTCCGAGGATGATCTCTTAGGTCTCTACCAAGGCCTGTCGCTTCACGAACGGTCGTTTTTCCAACCAGCGGGCGAGCTGCCGGCCCGCATCGCCATCTATAGAGGCCCCATCCTTCGGCTCTGTCGAACGAAGACCGAGGTTATTCAGGAAATTCGAGACACGGTGGTGCATGAACTTGGCCACCACGTTGGCCTGAGCGATGAAGAGATGCCTTACTGAGATTTGTGATGGGACAGCTCCGGCTGGGTCCAGGCCCACCGCTGATAGCCAAGGGCCAGCATAAACGCGCCGATGACCACCATGGGGAGAGACAAGAGTTGGCCCATCGAAAACGATCCGATAATGAGTCCGAGATGAGCATCCGGCTCTCGGAAAAATTCCACAATGAAGCGACAGATCCCATAGCCTGCGATAAAACTCCAGAAAACTGTCCCGGGCGGTGTGGGCCTCTTTCCAAGGAGCCATAAGACGGTGAGCAATAAAGGTCCTTCCAAAATTGCTTCGTAGATCTGTGAAGGATGCCGGCAGGCGAGCCCTCTGCCGGGAAACACCATGCACCAATCGACATCCGTAGCACGGCCGAAGAGTTCCCCATTGATAAAATTCCCAATACGCCCGAAGCCGAGACCAATCGGAGCAACGCCTGCTGCCAAGTCGGCAGTCATAGAAGGGGAGATCCCTTGACGTTTGCTGTACCAGAGTAAGGCAATAATGGTTCCAAGAAGACCACCGTGGAAGGACATCCCCCCTTCCCACACCGCGATGATCTTACTCGGGTGCTGAATGTAGTAGGAAAAGTTATAGAAAAGGGTATAACCCAGCCGTCCGCCGATAAAGACTCCAAGGGCGGCCCACACCACCATGTCGTAGATTTGTTCTTTCGAGAGCGGCAACCCCTTCCCGGATACACGAGCTTTAATGAGGAAATAAGCGCCCGTCAAGCCAAGCAGGTACATCAGTCCATACCAACGAAACTGTAAGGGACCGATTTCAAAGAACACCGGATTGATCTCCGGGTATGGAATGGTGTGTAACCAGTTCATTACTGCCCCATGTGGCAAAGTGGCAGGATCATATGTGAGGAGAGACACCTTTGCAAGCTGCTGCAATCGAACGTCCTGATCTCATCGGCAAGCCTCCAATCGGCTCCGCAGGCCCACGGACTGCCTCTCCTTCAAAAGTACTGTTGGGTTTCTGTAACGACTGTGTTGTGTCTTGTTGTGAAAACTCCACCGTTTATTAAGCAAGCCTAATTGTGCTAGGCATCGGTCGAACATTTTTCTGAAGATCGTACCGAATACCGATTGGCACGATTGATGCTGTACTGATTCTTCAGAAAAATGCCTGTCGGTTCACCATCATTCATGAGCCTGAAAGGAGGGCTGTATGTCAGAGCAAGGGAAACAGGTAGTAAAAGTGGCGGCACTCGTCGCCGGTGGAGCTGTGATTGGGGCGGGTCTAGGGTTATTGTTTGCACCACAGTCTGGATCGGAGACCAGGCGAGACATTAGTCGCTACGCCAGAAAAACACAGATTCATGCGACCCGTTGGAGTCGCGCGATTCAATCGGGTGTGAAAGAAGCTATGGAGCGCGGACGGGCTGCCTACATGCTACATCGAGAGGCAAAGCCGACGGTCGAAGCAGCCTAACGACGCTTCGTGTGATATTAGCCAGCCCCTAGGATGATCGCATTCGGCCTGCTGCCAGCAATGGCACAGGCTGTCTGCGCTTCCTGCCTTGACCGCTTTCTAGTCCGATGTTAGATTTCGCTCGCCAATGCCCGAGGTAGATCGGGGTTTAAGCCGAGTCAGATCAAACCCTAAGCGTTGGCCCGGTATCAAACGCGAACTTGCTCTGTGCCGGAGTGGCGGAATTGGCAGACGCAAGGGACTTAAAATCCCTCGGACCCACAAGGTCCGCGCCGGTTCGACCCCGGCCTCCGGCACCACCCTATCGGTAATACTCTGATCTTCGACCTTCCCCCGCTGCACGTTGTGCCGTCCCTTTCCATCTGTCCAAAATTGCTATTTTCTCTGGTTATCGGATATCCGATGCTATAGTTTTCTCCAACTTGTGCAGATTGTTGGAAGGGCGACGATGGAAACATCTGGTTTCATGATTCCTGAACTCCTGCCGTATCTTCTCGGTATCCTGGCCTTATTAGTTGTCTGGCAGTATCACCAAATGCAAGTTATGAAAGGGCAAATCCTGGCCATTGATGTCTTTGATCGTTCGGGCATACGAATGTATCTTTACGTGGTCCCGAAAGACAAACACACCTGTGAGGTCTGTGCGGAGGCAAACGGTAGAGTGTTCTTGCCCAGTGAGGTGACGAAAATTCATTTCACTCCCTTAAAGGGACAATGTACTAACCCTGCCAAATGCGTCGGGTTGCTCGTAGGAATTTACGGCGCCTGGCCTGAAGCCCGGCATCTTCTCGAACGGCTAAGAACAATCAAGAAGAAAGCGACGGTTCAATTGTCCGCGCCAGAGTTGGAAGCCTTGATACGAGGGCCATGGGAACGCAGCATTAGTGCGGCGACTGATCGCATTTCGGTCCATATGTTGGAAGCCATACATTACGAAGAAACGAACCCGGAGACGTCTATCACCAACTATCGATATTTGATCGATCAGGCACGCGAAGTCCGTCATTTACCGCTCATCGTGCCTTCCTACTTTCGTCTGACCGAACTGCTGGCCCGCCAAGGCCGAACCCAGGAAGCGAATGATGTGATCGAACAGTTTGAAAGCAGATACAAGGCGAAGAAAGTAGGGCCTCACGCTCCCACTGAAACTCAACGCGGACTCATGTCTCTTAGAAAATCCCGCCTCAGCGCCACGCTTAAACAGGCCAGCTAGAACACCCGATAGCCCGAATCTTGTAGCGCTACTGTACTCAGGTACGAAACAGAGGGGACCCCTCTTCAACTAGAGGGTCTTAATAAAGCGGCGCAGCCGATTCTCGTGTTCGGGATCCAGCTGGAGAAAATCGAGGCCGAACTTTGTTCCGATTGACCATCGAACAACCGCAACTTCGATGATCAGTTTCTGTTGAGCGTCTGGAAGATCTACGTTGAGTTCGAGGAAAGCACCGATCGGGGCCTTCGCATCTCCTTTAACCGCACAGCCTCCGGCCGAAAGATTGGTAATCGCGCCTTTTCCGTTAATTTGGTCTCCAAAAAATGAGACTGGTATATTGACTTCGAAGCGTGGGTGATCTCTAAGGTCCATAGCGAGAGTGTCTCCTCTTGGGACTGTATCAGATCGCCTGTTTCTCTTTCTGCGTTCTGTTGGTTCCCCTATCGGGCATCCACAGTGTATTGCTGCTCGTCCGTAAACGATAGGACCGCAAGTATGACTGTTTATGCCAGCTTTTCGCAGCGGGTATGATTCGGGTATCCGGTAAACACGAGGATGATTATGCCATGAATGAAATCTTTGGCAATAACGTTCGGGGTTTTGAATCTTATAAGAAACAGAGGCTACGCCGACAATTATCTATGTCGCAGAGGGCGATGCGTCACGAGAGCCATATGCTCGGAAGGAGAACGTCGGGACGGGTTATGCTCGAATGAGGAGGCGATTGATGGGAGCAGGGTGTTCCTGATGGATAGTGGCGCGGGCATCGACCAATTGTTTAAGCCTCAACCGATCATTAGAACCTACCTGGATCACTTCTACCGAGATCCAGTGCTTATGGACCTTCCTCACTTCCGCGAGTTGGATGTTTATAGAGGGTTCTTCGCCTTCCAACCACAGTCGAACTTTCACAAATTCCCCTGGTCTGAGCCGATCAGGAGTGGTGAGCTTACAACTGGCTTCAGAGAATTCGAGGACGCGTCCGTCCGCCTCCAACTGCGCGCTCACATTCGCCAGCATGCAGTCAATCGTGAGATTCGGGCTGAACCAGCTGGTCTGTTGTTTTCGCTGTGCCATACAGGTATGTGCAGGGTAGTGCGAGAAGAGATTGTCTGGCTATTCCTCAAGAGTGGGGGGATACCCAAGAGGGCAGTGCGCCGGCCGGTTACTTGACGGGCAAACCGGACTCGAACTTTCTTAATACTTTTAGCGGCTTAGGGAAACAATGTGTCCGATAGAAATGAAACCACAAAGGGGGAAAATCCAGTGTCTCACGTCCACTGCGCACACGAACGCATGATCCGAGTCTTCATTGGTAACCAACATTCTGGTCGAATTAGCGTCGTATCGAAACGTTCTACTCTCTGGTACGATCCCCCGCAGGTCCGCGCCGATCATCACCGGTTGTTGTTTGCAAGGGGGAAATCTATGAGAAGAATGCTCAACTCGTCGAAGCTGTTGGCACTAGGAAGCTTCTTTGGAGGTTCTGCCGTTGCGGCCGGCGCCTTCGGAGCCCATTTTCTAAAAGACAGCCTCGACATATCCATGCTTGCCGTCTTCGACACAGCCGCTCGCTATCACATGTATCACGCTCTGGGTCTTTGTACCGTTGCCTGGGCTGTAGATCGATGGCCCGAGAAGCGATTCGAGTCGGTAGGATGTCTCTTTATGGTCGGGATTCTTCTCTTCTGCGGTAGTCTCTACGCGATGTCATTATCAGGAACGCGAGGGTTTGGTGCTGTGACACCCTTGGGTGGCATGGCTTTTCTCACAGGCTGGATCCTACTCGGTTACCGAGCCTGGCGCATATAATAATGTCATTCTTTGCATGACGCTGTCCGTTTCCCGCTGATGGATCCCCAACCCCCTTGAGAATTCACAAACGTTCCCTCCAGACGTTGTCCGTCCTTGACGAATTGGAGGCTATCTTCCTGTACTCGTCCCTCGATTTCCCATCGCAGATACACGTTATCACCGAGCACGATGGTTTCTACTAAATCGGGGAGGCTAGCATGATCGGCTCCTGGTGGAGGGAACAGCAATGAGAGTTTTTGCTCTTGATGGTGTCTCTGATGGTTATGGATAACCCATAGCCATGTCCCGCACAGGCGGACTTGCCCCCTCAACAAGCGCACCTGGTCCTTCCATCCACGGAGCCTGTCCCAATTGTGATAAGCGGCTTGAAGGGCTTCGACCGCGAGACGGCTTGACTGGTCAGAAAGCGTGATGACTGCCAAAGCCGCTGTGTCGTCTCGATTTTTCGAGGAATTCTCTGGGCTCTGCAGGGTTTGGGCCAAGTCGTTCATAGATTTTTGCCAGGAGGTCTGTCCCTGCAGAGCCAGCCATTCGCGTCTCGTCGAAGACCCCAATAGTTCTTCCGGCACGCCCGGGAGGCGCTTGTCTTTGACAGCCTGTTGAACGAGAGTTGCAAGGTGCCATGCAGCGAGATCGCCGATTAATGTGTGAGCGACTTGCGTTATCTCCGGCAGCAAGAGATCTTTGGAAAGTTTCGGAGAAATGGACTTAGCCGTTAGGGTCCGCGCCACATCCCCTAGGTTGAGTGAAGGGCCTATGGATGACACAAACAGATCGATCGCTCCCTTGTCGGAATCCACCTCGATCAGTTTTGCCCCGTGAGCATGAACGATGCTTTGAAGGTCCGGCATGGATGAGGGAAGTGTATCAGTGGTTCCCAAAGCGAGCGGTACCACACAGATGGAGATTGACAAGCCTCCCAGTGTCCACCAGACTGTTTGCCCGACAAACTGAAGACGTAATCTTAGACCTTTCATATCGTCGTTACTTTCCTGTGGTGTACGGGAAACACATAAGCAGGCTGCCTTGTGATAAAGACAGAAAAAGAAATCAGGTGGATGCGGTTACGTTCCTTGAAAGCACTTCTTGAGGAAGGCGGCGGTCTCGTTCCATGCTTCAGCAGCGGCATCAGTACGATAGGTCTCGGGACGCATCTCATTGCAGAACGCATGCGGTGTATTCCGGTAGAGCCTGATCTCGACCTGCTTGCCATATTCAGCGGCCGCCGCGCGAAGCCGATCAGCTTCCGCAGCCGAGGCCCAGGTATCTTGTTCAGCTTGGTGATAGAGAACCGGACAGCGCACGTCGTTGAACATAGCTGCTGGGTCGAACATCCGTCCGTAGAAGACGACTGCTGCGCGTAACCGCTTCCGCTTGGACGCAAACTGCAGGGCCAACGACCCCCCCATTCCGAACCCCACCACCCCATGAATATTGCGTCTGATATAATCTCGGGTGTTCAGAAATTCGCAGCACGAATTGATGTCTTGTAATGCCAGCTGACTATTTAATCGTCCCATCAGCGCCTCTGCGATGTCTGCATTGGCCGTCACCATCCCGCCGAGCCTCGCATACAAGTTGGGAATGATCACCCCATAGCCCTCACACGCGAGTCGAGCTCCAAGATCCTTGATTTGGGAATTCAGCCCCCACCATTCGTGTATCAGGACGAGACCAGGGTACGTTCCCTTCTCCTGTGGCCAAAACTGAATGGCTTCCACCTGCACATCATTCGACATGCGAGTTTTGATGTAGGGATCGACGGCAGCGTCTGTTGGAGTTGGAATGGCTACCCCACTGGGAAACCGCGCGGTGTCGGTGCCGATTTGTTGAAGCGTGAAAGGCGCAAGGGCCGACGTCATAGTTTGAACCGCTTTCCCGAAGATGCCGCGCTCTGCCGGATAATCCGACGTGGTGCAGCGGTGTAACTATAGGGAGGCTACGTTTGCGTTGTCAATCGACCGACGAGGAACAGGATTCGATTGACCATATCGATTCTTGCCCGTAGAGTCTCGATAAGACAGCTTGATATGACAGCATCATCCGCACTTGGCATCGGGTTGATCGGTCTAGGCCGGCATGGCAGTCGTTATGTGCGACATCTTCTGCAAGACATGCCGGAGACGAACCTTGTTGCCGTCTGCCGAAAGCGAGCTCAAGAAAGTGTCGAAGGACTCCCTCTCTCTTCTATTCCCGTCTACAGTGACTATCGTGCTTTGATCGCCGATCCGTTGGTCCGTGCCGTCATCGTCGTCACTCCGCCTACGCTTTGTCATGAGATCTGTCTCGAAGCGGTCAGGGCCCGGAAGCCCTTGTTGATTGAGAAACCCCTCGCTCTGACTGCAGAGCAGGCTCGAGCCATGGTCAAAGCAGCCGACCAAGCGGGCGTTCTCCTTATGACAGCCCATACCCTCCGGTTCGAGCCAGTCATCGAAAGAGTCAGGAGTATCCTACCGCAGCTCGGATCGCTTCGTTCCGCGACGATGACGAGTCACGTCGAAGTGGCATCGAGCACCGCGGCAACCACGAACGCCTTCGGTCACCGAGGGGCGCTACTCGAGATCGGGATTCACTTGCTCGATGTGGTGCGATTTTTAACCGGCGATGAGGTCAGCGCTGTTTCCTGTTATATGGATCCTGTGCCACCAACTGGACCGGACACCAGAGCGACCGTACACCTCACGACCGTACAGGGGATAGAGTGCCATCTCGAAGTCGCGCGGGTCACAGCGGGACGCGTCGCACAGATGGAGTGGATTGGAGCAGATGGAAGGGTGAGTGCCGATTGGTTCCGGCACCGACTCATGAAACAGGAACGAGCCAATACATCCGAGGAATGGACCCTGGAGCCCCGACCGACCATCCTATCAGTGCTCCGCGCGTTTATTCACGCCATTCGTACTAATTCCAGTCCACCCATTACAGGAAGGGATGGACAAAGAGCGGTGGAAATAGCCGAGGCTTGTTATCGATCCGCGGAACTTAGAGGCCAGCTCGTCAAGAACGAATCTAATGACTAAGATTCAGCCACGATATGGGTATCGGTTTCCTCCACACCTTCTATCGAGTGAATTTTGGAAATCACGACTTCAGATAACGCCCGTTCGTCGTTCGTGCTGATAAAGAGGAAAATATCCGGCTGTCCGAAACAGGAGTGGGCCTGCTCGACTCCACTAATATGTTTCAGGGAATGGAGAACATCCTTTGTCCTTCCTGCCTTGACCTTGATCAAAATGTAAGCCTTCGTCGCCATCGTGCCGCTCCTTTCATGAGGGTGAGGTCGGTGCTTCCGGCCTGTGCGGGAAGCGCTGGCCCGGCATTGCTTGTCTCCGCTGTGCATAGATCCGGTGAATATCCTGTCCCCGTTGCCGCAGGCTCGCTCTGGCGCTGAGGAACAATTCACTCAACTGCAGAAAATCGTTCGGGGTCAGATTGTAAGCACGAAATCCTTCAGCCAATTGTCTACGTTGGCGGTCCGATAACATGACATACGATTCGCTGAGCGCTTCGAGTATTTCTGAAGTCCAGCCTTCTTCTTTGAACCGTCGACCGGCCTCCTCGGCGCCGTCACTCAATTTGGTCTGCAACGCACGATCGAAAAACGCTCGAACGTTCGGATCTGAACTTTTCATGAAGAGCGACTGGCATTGAATGACCGATTTCACTATCTGGTTCGCTTCAGAGGTGCCATCAGGTGGAAGCACGTCAGCGTCTTGTAACGTCGCCAGGAGCGCCATCGCAGCGCCGACGTGACTCGCCGGAGTCCGAACTGCCGATGCCATGCCAGCATGAGTCTCGTTCACCGAGCAGAAAAATACGGCGGCGGCACCGCACAACCATGCGAGTCGTCTGATTGCAGGCCGAGGAAGGGAGAAAGATGTGAGCATAAAGATTTCGAGAGCCGATATGCACGGGCGCGAAATTATACCGGATAGGAGGTTGTGGTTCTACCCACCGTCGCATCCGCCTTGTGCCGCATGGCGAACGGAAAATACCAGCATTGTCTCTCTTGTGAGTTGAAAGTGTCTGATGGTGGTTTTTATAATCCGCCCGGTCCGTCTACTCAAACATTGGCTGAGGTTAGGATTGCTATGCTTGCGAGAATACTAAGCGCCGCGCTAGTGGGTCTCGATGCCTGTCTGATCGATGTGGAAGTGGATATTACCGGAGGACTTCCACAATTCTCTGTCGTGGGTCTCCCCGATGCAACAGTTCGTGAAAGTCGCGATCGGGTACGATCTGCGTTGAAAAATACCGGCTTTCACTTTCCTGCTAAAAGGATCACGGTGAACCTCGCCCCGGCCGGGATCAAGAAAGAAGGGTCCGCCCTTGACCTGGCTATCGCGATCGGCATTCTTGTGGCGGAAGAGGTGATTCCACCAGAATGTGTCATCCGGCGAGTGTTTGTCGGTGAGCTGTCTCTCGACGGACGCATCAAGCCCATTTCCGGTGCGCTCTCAATCAATATCGCCTGTCGACCCCATTACAATCTGGTCCTACCTGCGGACAATAGCCAGCAAGCAGCTCTGGTCGAACATGTCGAGGTCTATCCGGTCCATACGATTCCTGAAGCCGTGGCGTTCGTCAAAGGCATGGCGTTGATCGAACCGATGCCGAGAGATGGTGGCGATCTCTTTCGCACGCGCCCTCTGGATGAAGAGGATTACGGCGACGTGAAAGGACAGGAGCATGCAAAACGAGCTCTGGAAGTTGCGGCAGCCGGCGGACACAACATTTTGACGGTCGGGCCGCCAGGGTCGGGTAAAACCATGTTGGCCAAGCGGCTCCCGACGATACTTCCCTTGATGGAATCTGATGAAGCCATTGAAACGACGCGGGTGCACAGCGTGGCGGGGCAGTTGCCTGCCGATCAGGCATTACTCACGGTGCGACCGTTTCGGGCTCCCCACCACAGCATTTCGGACGCCGGACTCATTGGAGGGGGGACGATTCCTCGTCCTGGAGAAGTATCGTTGGCTCACAACGGCGTTCTGTTTCTGGATGAATCTCCTGAGTTCCGGCGGCCAGTGTTGGATGGACTCCGGCAACCGCTTGAAGATGGGCACGTCATCTTGACGAGAGCCAGTGGTTCGCTGCGGTATCCAGCGCGATTCATGTTGGTCGCTGCGATGAATCCTTGTCCCTGCGGGTACTATGGCGATCCCGCAAGGGATTGTATCTGTACGCCGCAACAAATACGTCGGTATCGGGGGCGGCTTTCTGGTCCGCTTCAGGACCGCCTCGATATCCACATAGAAGTCCCTCCGGTGACGGTCCGTGAATTCCGTGACAATAGAGGTTCTCCGGAACACTCGGAGACGATTCGAGGTCGTGTACTGGCAGCCCGTGCGAAGCAGTCGCATCGGTACCGGGACGAGGGTATTCATACCAATGCCCAGTTGAAGCCTCGCCAGCTAAAACGGTATTGTGGGCTCGATGGGCCGAGTCAAACGCTCTTGGAACGGTCGATGACGAAACTAGGTCTCCCAGCTCGTGCCTACGGGCGTATTCTTCGTGTGGCAAGGACTATTGCCGACTTAGCTGGCTCTGATACAATTGAGCCGGCGCATTTGGCAGAAGCCATTCAGTATCGCAGTCTCGACCGCCCTGTTCAGTATTGATGAACGGCCATGGTTGTCACTATCAAAGTGTTTCTCTGGTGGTTTGTCGTGGGGGCTGCGATGGCGCTGGCCGTGATCATGTTGCAAGGCGGTATTAGAGAAGTGATGCAGGCTCAGGGGTCCGTCTGGGAACTCAAACTGGTCGAATTGCTGACGACAATTATGGGTGGTGGTCTGTTGGGCGGATGTATCGCGTTGATTCTGGACCGTATCAAAAAATCCTAGACCTCGATCATCGTCGTACAACACGCAAAAGACAAAGGGAACTATGGATCTCGAAATTGGATCGAATGTGTATCGCAACACGAACGGTATGATTGCGATCGAAGGTGTGCCTCAAATCGAGGTGACCGTCAAACCCACAACCGGAGTGTTGCTGGTCAACTTTGCTCTGTTCGACGGAGCTGGGAAAATGATCGCCAAGTTGTCGGACAGCACATTGATGTTCAATGAGCGGCGAGCGTATGAAGTCAACAAAACCGCGAAGACACTGGCTCTGAAGCAAATTGACTCGGGGAAAGTCATTCTTCAGATGGAAATACGTGCTTCTGAAGTAGTCGCCATCACCAAAGGTGAGTTCCATACGGTAAAGGGGCACGTAATCGAAGTCACACCGACGGAGTGGAAGATCGACAAAATACGATCGAGCGGGACCAAACAAGATATGCAGGGGAGGGAGGTTGTTATCGGGTAAATCGAGGAACAGTTATCTTCCCGCCACGTTCGGTACGACCACGAGCTCCTTGCCCTTGACGTCCACCAACGCGCTATCCCCATCCTTTAACTCTCCCTTGACCAGTTGACGCGCGAGAGGAGTTTCCAGTTCCTGTTGAAGGAGCCGTTTCAAAGGCCTGGCACCGTACATGGAGTCGTAGCCCCGCTCCGCCAAGAATTTCAGCGCTGCAGGAGTCACCGTGAGAGGTATCCGTCTCTCCGCCAAGCGGGTACGCAGCCGATTGAGCTGAATCTCCACAATCTTGACCAACTGATCGGTCTCCAATGCATGGAACACCACGATTTCGTCGATACGGTTCAAAAATTCAGGCCTAAAGTGCTCCCGGAGTTCACCCAGGACAAGCGCGTGCACCTCTTCGTAGGAGGCGTGGCGTTGTTGTGCCTGGAGAATGTGCGGGCTACCGATGTTGGACGTCATGATCAATACTGTGTTCTTGAAATCCACTGTACGGCCTTGAGAATCGGTCAGCCTGCCGTCATCGAGGATCTGAAGGAGAATATTGAAGACGTCGTGATGAGCTTTTTCAATTTCATCAAATAAGATAACCGAGAACGGACGGCGGCGTACCGCTTCCGTCAATTGTCCCCCTTCTTCATATCCAACATAGCCCGGAGGCGCTCCGATCAAACGCGCCACCGTGTGCTTTTCCATGTACTCGGACATATCGATTCGAACCATGTTGGCTTCGTCGTCGAATAAAATTGCGGCCAGCGAACGCGCTAGTTCCGTCTTTCCTACCCCCGTGGGTCCAAGGAATAAGAAAGAGCCAATCGGGCGATTCGGGTCCTTGATGCCCGATCGAGCGCGTAACACGGCGTCCGCGACCACGCGGACGCCCTCGTCCTGTCCGATGACCCGCTGGTGAAGAAGTTCCTCCAGCTTCAGCAGCTTTTCCGATTCGCCTTCAAGGAGTCGCGACACAGGAATCCCGGTCCACCGGCTGATGACCTCGGCGATATCCTCTTCATCGACTTCTTCCTTCAGCAAACGCGATTTACCCTGCTTCTTGCTGAGCTGTTGGAGTTCGGCGTCGAGTTCCCGTTCCAAACGAGGAAGCTCTCCGTATCGAAGCTCCGCGACGCGATTCAAATCATAGGCGCGTTCGGCCCGTTCCACTTCCTGTTTGATCGCTTCGATGGCTTCTCGTGTTTTACGTAAGCGCCCCACCGAGGCTTTTTCAGACTCCCACCGGGTCTTCAGCGCCTGCAGGTCGCGTTGCTTCTCCGTTAGTTCTTTTTCGATCGTGGCCAATCGGGCTTGGCTCGCCTGATCGTGCTCTTTTCGGAGGGCCTCTCGTTCAATTTCCAGTTGAAGCACCTTCCGAGATACTTCATCGAGCTCAGCCGGTAAGCTGTCGATTTCGGTACGCAACCGGGCGGCCGCCTCATCAACGAGATCGATGGCCTTATCCGGCAGAAACCGATCAGCGATATACCGATGCGAGAGTTTAGCGGCGGCCACGAGCGCCGCGTCTTTAATACGAACGCCGTGATGGACTTCATATCGTTCCTTGATACCCCGCAGGATGGAGATGGTATTTTCCACAGACGGTTGATCAACGAATACGGGCTGAAAGCGCCGTTCAAGGGCCGCATCCTTCTCAATATGCTTGCGATATTCATTCAGAGTCGTCGCTCCGATCATATGCATTTCACCGCGAGCCAACATCGGTTTGAGTAGATTGGCGGCATCCATGGCTCCTTCCGCCGCGCCAGCACCGACAACTGTGTGCAGTTCGTCGATGAAGAGAAGGATCTGGCCTTGGGAGGCTTGAACTTCTTTGAGGACGGCCTTCAGCCGCTCTTCGAATTCGCCGCGGTATTTCGCGCCGGCGACAAGCGATCCCATGTCGAGGCTAATAAGACGCTTCTGCTTGAGACTCTCCGGCACGTCTCCCTTCACAATGCGAATCGCCAGTCCTTCTGCGATCGCCGTCTTCCCCACACCCGGCGAGCCGATCAATACCGGATTGTTTTTGGTTCGGCGGGAGAGGATTTGGATCACCCGGCGGATTTCCTCGTCACGCCCGATGACCGGGTCGAGCTTTCCTTGGCCGGCCAGGCGGGTGAGATCGCGACCGTACTTTTCAAGAGCCTGATACGTTCCCTCGGGATCCTGGCTTGTAACTCGTTGATGACCACGAACCTGCTGAAGAGCCGCCAGTGCACGCTCGCGTGTGAGGCCCAGCTTTTTGAACACGCCCCCTTCTTGAACCATCGCCAGGAAGACATGCTCAACGCTCAAGTACTCGTCTTTGAGGGCTTGTTGCTCAGATTCGGCTTTAGTCAGAACCTGACTCAGTCTAGCTGTCAGGTGGAGTTGACCCGGAGCGGCTCCAGTTCCCTGGACCTGCGGTATACGGGATAACACCTGCTCGGCAGATTGCCGAACAGACGGAAGAGACAGGCCAGCCTGCTCACATAACGCGGGAACGATACCTCCCTCCTGTTCCAAAAGCGTGAGGAGAAGGTGTTCGACGTCGATCCCCTGATGACTCCGTCTCATGGCGTGAGAAGAAGCCGATTGGAGCGCTTCCTGGAGCTTGATGGTCATCCGATTCATATCCATACGGAAACCCCATCTCGTTCTCGCTTCAATGTGCGATGGACATTGAATAATCATCATAAATCAAATGTCAACCAAGGATTTCTTTGGCTTGACGGTCAATGAGTCCTCAGACTATTGTCGCGACATGCCGAATCTCTTTGTCGGCCTGGCCAGGCTCTATCTCCGGGCACTTCACCAGGCCGGCCGCTCCATCCGACGCGGATGGATCGCCATTGTTGCAGTCATTGGATTCGGAGCTCTGTTTCTGTTAGCCGTTCAAATCGTTGGAACTCTCGGCATCGCCGGTGGTTTGATCCTGGGAGCGGTGAATGCCCTCTTCGTTGGAGCCACGCTCAGCTTAATCGAGCAATCGATCGCTCAGGCGCGGACACTGACCGTACAGGACGTGTTCGCGAGCCTTGGTCACTATTTCTGGGACGTGATTGGGGTCGGCTTCGTCTTATGGCTGCCGCTTATGGCGCTGGACATGACCATTCAGGCTAATCCGTATGGGCCAGTGCTTTCGTATGCAGTACTACTGCTCCTCTTCCTTTTACTGAACCCCGCACCGGAGGTAATCTACCAAGTCCGACATGATTCTCCACTCGACGTATTGAAAAGCTGTTATGACTTTGTACTCGAGAATTGGATCGAGTGGTTTACTCCGTGGTTGCTGATCCTTGTCCCGTTCGTGCTGTCTCCTGTCGGGCTCCAAACAGTTTTTGATTTGTCTCGTCGGATAGGGAGAGGGGCCGGGTTGGATTTTTTACAACTGCTGATGGTGCCAATAACAATTCTCGATGGATGGGTCACCTATCTGGGCATCGCTCCATCAGTGAGTTGGGTATTGACGTTCTGCCTGACGCCACCCCTCATGGTGGGGATTCTCCTGTTTCGTGGCCATCTGTTTGCATCCCTCCACGGATCGTCACGTCGCCAGCGTGCGTTCACTGGCCGTTTTGAGATAAGGGACTGACGTCATTACGCAAGAACCCCAAAAGCAAAGCAATCCGCGTCATTTTTCGACTGGTCCTGTGGATTGGATTTTTCCGAGGCTAGTCCAACTTAAGAGAAGTACTTGAGCCAGAGAACGAAATAGTGTATGGATTTACCTACACCTGCTTCGGTTCAACCTGATCAATCATTTCTGGAAAGCTGGTCTCTGGTGCGTCTTTCAATATTCTGGCGAATCGTTCTGACCTCCGTCGTTATCATCGTGGTAATGGCGGGCGTCAACCTCTACGCATTATTTCAGCTAAGACAACTCACGGCCTTGAGTGCGGATATGGCTTCCCACCATTACCCCGCTATCGAGTCGGCGAAGCGATTGCTTGGATCTCTCTTCGATCAGCTGAATAGTGAAAAGAAGTACTTGGCCGTTCGAGATGCCACATTCCTCCAGCACTTTGATGAGGAGGTGGACGAGTTTCAGCGAGGAATAGAGTCGCTCGAGACCCAGGAAGCTTCCGTTCAAGGCCAACGGATTCTTCACGATGTAAAGCGGCTTCAGCAAGAGCGTTTGACGATGTTTTATACAGAATTGGAAAATGGTAAAGGGGCTTCTGCCGCACCATCATCAGGATATGAAGTTCGTCGCGATGCGCTGACAGACCGTATGACAGCGACGCTTCAAAATTATATCGATCTGCACGAAGCGAGTCTGAGTGTCGGGGTCAGCCGTTCGCGGGAAAGTTCGGCACAAGCTGAGGCAGTGACTGAACAACTCGTCCTTGTTGCCTTAGTATTTGGAATCGGCTTAGCCGGGATTGCCAGTTACACCATCCTTCGTCCATTACGTCAACTGCAAGGTCACATCAAACAGATCGGACAAGGAAATTTCCGGACTTCGCTTCAAATTCAAGCCCCGAGCGAGCTGCGCAACTTGGTCGATACAGTGAATTGGATGGGTCAAAAGCTGCAGGAGCTCGATGACATGAAGGCCGAATTTTTAGCCCATGTCTCCCACGAGTTGCGGACCCCGATGGCCTCGATACAGGAGGGGACTCATCTCCTGCTGGACGAGATTCCCGGCCCACTTGTGCAGGAACAGCGCACGACGCTGCGAATCATGGCTGATAGCAGCCGCCGTTTGATTCATCTGATCTCAACGATATTGGATCTCTCGAAAATGGAAGCGGGTATGATGGAATACCGCATTGTGCCGACGGACTTGAAGCGTGTCACAGATATTTCCGTCAATAAAGTGCGCCTCCTGGCCGATGCGAAGCACGTCCAACTGGTGGTCGAATCGCCTCCGCAACGCGCATGGGTTAAAGCCGATGCGCTTCGGATTGAACAGGTCCTCGATAATCTACTCTCGAACGCCTTGAAATTCAGTTCGGAAGGCGGCATCGTCAAAGTACAGATGAAACCGGACTCTCAAGCAGGTGTCCTTGAAGTCTCTGTCTCGGACAGTGGTCCCGGGATCGTACCGGAAGATCTGCCACATATTTTCGAACGGTTTTACCAGGGACGCACGAAGACCAAGCACTCCACTGCAGGCAGCGGACTTGGGCTGGCCTTGGCCAAAAAAGTCGTTGAAGCTCACGGCGGACGCATTTGGATCGAGAGCGAATTAAAGAAAGGAACCACTGTCCGGTTTATCCTACGGTTGACGAAACCGGGAGCCTCTTCATGATGACCTTTGCACGCCTCAGGGTCATTGCCCAGACGATTCCCATGTGCGTCATGTGGGGCTGTGCGTCATGGTCGACTCCTCCCCCGACCTCGCACCCGTACTTTGCAGTAGAGCCTGCAGACATAA